>JADMIO010830107.1_pt1 | contig 130001 bp, 113 predicted proteins | sample 8958161 | NCBI WGS metagenome assembly JADMIO01 (sample SAMN16585339, study PRJNA669376) | soil metagenome | isolation source: Crop rotation soil | place: USA: Cullars Rotation, Alabama | collected 2011
GCCGCGACTTCAAGTCACGTGAATTCCAAGCTTCGGATCCCACTGTGCTGGAAAGCCCCTATCGGGATTTCAAAGCTCCAAGCATCGTGGTATTCGCGATGGGCGGCTTAATGAGCGTCTGCGGCCATCCCGGCCGCGCGCCGCTCATGGGCCCCTGTGACATCGCCTACCATTTGGCCTCGGTTCATGCCGCCTTCGGCACGCTGGTGGCGCTTTTCAATCGCCGGGAGTCGGGACGTGGTGAGCACATTGAAGTGTCGCTCCAAGAGGTGCTCGCTGCCGATCCCTTCTTGCGTCTAATTACACGTTATAGTGTCACCGGCGAAATTACCGCACGAACCGGGCACAGCCAGTCTACTACGGTAGCGGAAACATATCAGTGCAGAGACGGCTATGCGCGAATTTTCGTCAACCAAGCGGACCATTGGCGGCGCTTTCTCGAATGGCTTGGCCGGCCGCCTGAATTGCTCGACCCGAAATACGAAGCGGTACAAAATCGGTTCCCGCTGCGTCAGACGATCGATCGGCTGGTGGAAGCACGCACTCTGAATTACGAGACCCAAAAATTCTTCGAAGAATTTCAAGGACAGCGTCTCGCCGCGGCACCCATCAATCCGCCAAGCGCTTTTCTTGCCGATACGCAGACCCAAGAACGGAAATATCTGACGACCGTTGAGCACCCGAGGCTTGGTTCTCATCAGTTCCCCGGCGATCCCTATAAATTTTCCGAAAGTCCTTGGAGGATTGACCGCGGTGCGCCGCTGTTTCGTGAACACCAGGACCGTGTTCCGGGCGATTGGAGCCGTCCCTCGGCTTGGCTAGAATCTGAAAAGGGCCGCGCAGCCTCAACGTCGAGCCGCCGTCTGTTTGAAGCCGTGCGGGTGATTAGTTTTCCAACCGGCGTGGTCGGTCCAGCGCTCGCCGGTCTCCTTGCCGAGCACGGCGCGGAAGTGATCGCGATCGAAGCGGGGCGAGCGCCGCGGAGCCCTCAACGAGGCCAAAAATTCCAGATCGCTTCGGACCTCGAAAGCAACCGCGATCGCAAACGGATCGCCGTCGACATGAAGCATCCGGAAGGCGTGCGACTGGTCAAGCAACTTATCGCCAAATCAGACGTGGTGGTGGAAAACTTCAGTGCTCGGGTAATGGCGAGCTGGGGTCTCGATTATTCGCGGATGCGAGAAGTTCGTCCGGACATTATCATGGCGAGCCTTCAGGCCTTCGGCCAGACAGGACCGCGAAGAGATTATGTCAGTTTCGGGCCAATCCTGATGTCTTATTCCGGCATGGCATATCTATGGCGCGACCCGGAGATCGAGCGTCCGGGCGCGGCATGCCAGACGGCATTTCCGGATTATGTCGCACCCTCTTACGGCGCCCTGGCGATTCTCGCTGCGCTGAACTACCGGACGCGAACCGGTAAAGGTCAATATATCGATATTTCCCAAGCTGAGAGCGCAGCCTCTATGCTCGGAGCGGCTTATCTGGAATATTTCGTCAATGGTCGCGAGCCCGAGCCACAAGGGAATTTCAGCGCCACCGCCGCGCCGCACGGTGTCTATCGCTGCAAAGGCGACGATCGCTGGTGCGTTATCGCCGTACAAACAGAAGAGGAGTGGACGCGGTTCTGTGAGTTAGCCGATCATCGTGAGTGGCTGACGGATCACCGCTTCGCAGACCTTCCTGCGCGGATTGTCTATCGGCAAGAGCTCGACTACTGGATCGAACATTGGACTTCGAACTACACGCCGCACCAAGTCATGATCATGTTGCAGCGCGAAGGAATCGCTGCAGCGGTGGTTCAGAACGCCGAGGATCTTTATTGCGATCCGCATCTGCGTGAGCGCGGCTTTGCTCGAGAAGTGTTTCATCCCCAAGTGGGGTGGCTAACCCGCGTTGGACCGTCGGTTCGGATGACCGAGGCCGGCTTTGTGCCGGGCGGAAAAGCCCATGCTGCCGGTCAAGACAACGAAGCAGTCCTGGGCGAACTGCTCGGTATGTCGAGCGCGGAGATTCGCGATCTCATGGATCGGCAAGTACTGCGCTAGGGCAAGATCGGCGGGTCGACCTTACAAGAACATCGCTAGCCTCTAGCTTCTAACCTAATATTCTTATTTCTACGGCTGATTGCGATCGCGTGAATCTTCAGGCGCGGTCAAACCGGCTCACTTCCGATCTTCCGGTTTGACATACCTGACCGTGCCCCCGCCTTTTTGCGAGTGCAGATAGCCTTCCACGTCGCTCAGTGGATTAGTGTAGTAGCGCAATCGATGTTGCACCAGGTCATCGGCGCGGAGCGCCATATCGAAGGGCAAATCTTTCTGCATGTAGGCGGCAATTTTCGCATTCTCCAAAGTGGCGCCATTACGGCTGGCCAGTTCCTTCGCGAGAGTCTCGACGAAGCCGTCAAGGTCTTTTTCCGGGACCACCTGCGAAACCAAGCCAACGCGTTCGGCTTCGAGGCCGGTCAAATTTCTTCCCGTGAGAGAAATATAGAAAGCTTTTTTGAACGGAATTCCGGCATGAAAAAGCGACGGCGTCGCAGTGGCGCCATAGCTGCCGCGAATAACTTCGGGCATACCAAAATTTGCACTGTCCGCCGAGACCACCAAATCGTGGCCATTGATCAGCGCTAGACCGCCGCCGAGACACCAGCCCCGCACTTTGGCAACCGTGATTTGCGGCAGCTTGCGCATGATATCGACGATCTCGGCAACTCCGCCGAAGCCGCGGCTGCGGCGACGATTGTCCTGGCCGCGCATATCGTAAAGATCGCGACCGGAGGAATACGAGTCGCCGGCGCCGGTGGTCACGATACAGCGGATTTTTTCGTTTTCGGCCAGGGAGCGAAGAATTGCGGCAACCTCAGCGAGAAGCGCGATGCTGAGCGCGTTTTTCTTTTCCGGCCGATTGAGTGTCAGCCAGGCGATGCCGGTGTTTTCGTCGATATCCGTATTGATGAATTTTGTTTCGGACATGATGACTCCGTTACTTAAAAGTTAAAACCGTTCAACCAGTTCGAGCCGTTCAAATAGTTTTGTTTCGTTGTGATCCTGAGGCTAGAGAGATTTCGGAAGGATCTCTCAGTTCCTCCTTCGCGATGACCAAAAGGCCGGCAACGCGGTAATTGCTGATCAGGAGAGCCGATAGAAAGCCTTGGCGTTGTCAGCGAGAATCTTTTGTTTGGTGCCGGCGGAAATGTTTTTTCGGCTCACCACCTGGCTCACACTGTGCGGCCACTCCATATCCCAGTGCGGGTAATCGGATGCGTACATCATGCACTCGTCACCGAATTGCTCGATGACCAGCGGTAGAGCGGATTCCTCGCCTTCACAGGTGAAATAGCAACGATGATCCTTGATGTATTCGCTGGGGAGTAGCTTGAGCGGCTCCATCTCTGATCTGCGCAGCAAATATTTTTCGTCGAAGCGCTCCATCCAATAGGGGAGAAAGCCGACGCCCGCTTCGAGAAAGCCAACTCTTAGTTTTGGAAATCGATCGAGCACGCCATTGGAGATGATGGCGACCATGGACAACATCTGCTCGAAGGGATGCGAGGTCATATGGACGCCCAAATACTTGTGAAACCGCGTATTGCCGACCGCGACCTGAGCGGTGGCATGAAAGCCGACCGGCACATCTAGCTCCTGAGCCGCAGCGTAGATCGGATCGAACTCGGGCTGGCCCAAGTCCAGCCCCGACTGTACGTAGGTCGGCATCATCACCGCTACAGCGCTTTTTTCGCTGACAGCGCGCCGCAACTCCTTGACCGCTTCACTGATCACCTGCGGCGCAATCACAGCCGCGTATTTGACTCGATTGCCACTCTCCTGAGAGAAATCCGCAGCCCAGTTGTTGTAGGCCTTCGCCAATTCTGTGGCGAGATCGAGCTCGCGGACGAGACCGATGGCGAGGGCGTTGCTCGGGTAGGCAACGGCATCGCCGATCTTCTCCATATCAAGATCTTTGCAGTACTCTTGCGGGTTCGCCGGTTTGCGTCCGGTAGTGCCATTCAAAAAAATGTCCCAGCCGAAGGAGGGAAAATAGGGACCGCTGCGTGCCCGGTACTGTTCAGGTAAATAATTTTTGTAGGCCGGACCATCGAGGTGATGGGCATCGGCGTCGATGATGGTAAAATTAGGATGCACTGCTTCGGGCCTCCTTAGGGGCTATGAAACAGTTTGAACGAATCGAACACCTTGAACACCTTGAACCAATGAAAGTTCCAGCCGTTCAAACAGTTCAAAACGTTCAAAGCGTCAGTTTCACTCAGATTAATTTGATTAATCCTGCAGTCCGTAGCGCTGCGCAACGTTCAGAAAGATTGAACCCACAAAAACGGTGCCGATCGTAATGATCAGACTGAAAGCCGCCAATTCGCCGACATGACCGTTATCCCAGAGCTCCCAGATCGTTACTGCGACAACCTGTGAACCGGGCGAATAGAGCAGTAGAGCGATCGACAATTCTTTGAAGGTGATCAAAAAGATATAGATCCAGCCGGCGAGGAGAGCGGGCATGATCAATGGGACCACGACATGGCGAACCATCTGAAAAAAGCTGGCGCCGCTCGCCAGGGCCCCTTCTTCAAGCTCCTTGTGCAGACTCAAGAGCGCCGAGTGACTGAAACGGATACCGTAGGGAAGATAGCGCGCAGTGAACGCCAGCACCAAAATCCAGATCGTTCCATATACCGGAATGGGCAAAACCAGGTACATTTTCAAGATGGCAATACCCATGACAATGCCGGGAAACACCAACGGGAGCATCGACATTTGATCGAGCAGCCAGCGTCCCTTGAACGAGGCGCGCACAATCAACCAGGCGGCGAAAAAAGTGATCGCAACTGCAACCGTCGCTGACGAGACGCTCACCGTCATACTGTTCAACACCGAGCGAATGACGCCGCTGTCGTTAAACGCAGTGACATAGTTGTTCACCGTCAGCATCGAAAGCGCTTTCCGGGAGGGGATTTGGGCGAATGGCAGGAACGATGACCACGCGATCGCCGCGATGGGAAAGAGCTGTAATAGCGGCAAAAACAGCATCAGAAGGCCGCCCAACCAGCGCCATTTTCCGAGAGCGATTCGGTTGGGGCGAAAATTCTTACCGCTGATGGTCGTGAATTTGTAGGTTTTACTGGTAATACGATAGTAGGGGATCAGCCCGAGAGCCACCAATACAATCAGAATGATTGAATAGGCGCTCGCTTCGCCGTATTTGGGAATGAGGCCGCCTTTTATCTGCAGATAAATCTTTGTGGTTAGGACTTCAACACCCGCGGGGATGCCGATCAGCGCGGGAATTTCGAAGGCTTCGAGAGAACGGATGATGGTCAAAATCATTACCGCCAATACGCTTGGCACAGCCAGGGGAAAGGTTACCCGCTGAAACACTTGCCAGCTGCTACTGCCGGCCGTTGTCGCTGCCTCTTCGAGCGACGGATCCATTGAACGGAACGGCGTGGACATCAATAAAAACACAATCGGGATCCACAAAAAGCTTTCCACCAGGATCATGCCGCTCATGGAAAAAATGTTGAAGAAAGGCTGCCCAGAGATGGCCACTCCGACGGCGTTCAACATTCCCGCCTTGGGGCCGAGCAGCATGATCCAACCGACGACTTTGATTATGCCGGGAATCGCAAAGGAGACGTAGGCCGATACATAGGCGAGCTTGCGAAAAGGAGCATCGCTGCGCTCGGCAAGCCAGGCGAGCGCAGTGCCATACGCGAGGGCCACCGCCGAACTTCCCACTGCATAAATGAGCGAGTTGCTAAGCAAGGTTTTCACATCGCCGAGAGAATCGATGATGTTGGTAAAGTGCTGGATCGTGAACGTACCTGCTTGTAGGCCGCGATCAGTGACCAAGCTCGTCTGCAAAATGAAAAAAAACGGCGGCAAAACCAAATAGGCTAGGATGGCGGTAGTGAACCAGAACAGTAGCTGTGCCGGATTGTTGCGCATTGTCATGTACATAATCAAATCCTCGCGCCCCAGAGATCTGCAGTGACAAGTTTGGCTCTCAGCATGGCTTACGGTTACCGACAAGCTATATATCAAATTCAGGGAGCAAGACAATTGCAGTATGAGCGCATTGGCGCTCAAAATAGCTGTGCAGCTCGGCGAGGGCGGTGAGGCTCGAAATCATTTTACAATCGGGCTAGACTCGCTCCGTTTAAGTCTCCTGCATAAAGGGGCTATCGATGACCGAGACAACACAGCGGCAAGGAACCGCACATTCAAATTGGTTTTGGTATCATCGTACCGGAACATCCACAAAGGGGCGAATCGAATGACAGCATCAGCAAGGATTAGCGACACCACTTGGGATTTGGACGCGGATGTCCTCGTCATCGGCTCGGGAGCGGCTGGATTGCCCGCCGCCATTAAAGCGGTCGAGAGCGGGGCGTCGGTGATCGTTGTGGAAGCGAATTACGATGTCGGCGGGCACGCGATTCTAAGCGGCGGTCATATGGCTTTGGGCGGCGGTACAAGTGTTCAGAAAAAATACGGCGTCGTCGATTCGCCGGATACCGTTTTCTCCGATCTCACCGACTGGTCGATCGTGCAACCGAATGGTTCGCCGGACTATCGCTACAACGACCGGGCATTGATGCGAGCCTTTGCCGATCACTGCGCCCTGACATTCGAGTTTCTGCTGGAGCAGGGTGTGCAATTCGCAGACAAGCCGCCGGATAACCATGGCGCATCGACGACGGGTAACGCGGCACCGCGGGAAAGCCATGCGGTTTGGGCGAAGGGCGCCGGACTTGAGAGTCCCAATGCCGCGCCGGGCACCGCCGTGATCCGGCCCTTGGAGGCCAGCGCGCGCGCGAAAGGCGTCCGCTTCCTGTTGAACTACAAGATGACGGAAATTCTTCGTGAGCCGTCAACGGACGGAAAAGTCGGCCGTGTGGTCGGCGTCTCGGTTCGCTACACGCCGCGGATCATGCCGGGCAGCACGACGGCGCTCAAGAGTTTTCGCTCTGACGGTAATATTGATCGCGACGACCCGACGCTGAATTTACATGCCCAAAAGGCGGTGATTATCGCCACCGGAGGAAGTACCAGCCATCTCGAGTTTCGCCGTATGTTCGATCCGCGTTTGACGGCGGTCATCCAAGTGGGAGGCGAGCCGTATAGCTACCAGGATGCCAGTGGCGAGCTTGCGGGCCTGGCGATTGGCGCATCGCTTTGGGGCCTGGCGAATCAGACCTTGGAAAACGGCGCAACCATGCGCACGCAACGGGCGCTCGCGACAAAATACAACTATACGACATGGAAGCTCGACAGCCCGATTTTTCCGCTGGTCCGCGCGACCGGTTTCAATGTGAAGGATTGGCAGAATCTTATCTTGGTGAATCAGGTCGGCAAGCGGTTTTACGATGAAACCAAAGGCGATGTTCCCCACGGCAACAATGGCGGACAAATCACCCCCTATGCGCCCAATGATTATCGCAATGCGGAAAAGCTCGAATACAATCCCGCCAAGTATAATTTCACCCATGCCGCACTCGCGATGAACGAGTATTCGGTGGCTCCGGACTATTGTCCGGGACCCATCTGGGCGATCTTCGATGCGGAAGGGGTGCAACGCGAAGGCTGGAAAGTGGTGCCGCCGTATGTCGATCCGGACGGTTATTTCTTTTCGGCAGATACTCTCGAAGGACTCGCCGCTGCGATCAAAAATGAATATCAGGCCAAACCGATGAAGGGCGCGGCGTTGCGAGCGACGGTGGAGCGCTACAACTCAATGGTCGATCGCGCCGTCGATCTCGATTTCGGAAAGCCGTCGCCAAAATACAAAATTCAGACGCCGCCGTTCTATGCCGCCTGGGCGACGGTAGTGGTGCACGATACGCGTGCGGGATTGAGAATCAATGCCAAATGCCAGGTCATGGACATCAATGGCGAAGTGATTCCCGGCTTGTATTGCGCCGGAGAGTCCGCCGGTGGCTTCAACCAGCACGGCATGGGACGCTGCGCGACGCAGGGATATATTTCCGGCCTAAACGCCGCGGCAGAAGAGTCGTGTCGATAAGTTTTATTTCGGGACGGCGCCCCGGAACCTAGCCGCCCTTTCGGCTGATCTGTTTCAGTAATTTCTCCCAGCCTTCAAGTTCTTTTTCGTACTTTTCCGTTACGATTCCGTGATCGGGTCGCCAACGTTTGAAGCCCAGATTCTTAGTCGCGCTGCCATACTCGTATTTCTCCAAAATCGATTGGCCTTCGGGTCCTAAAAGATAGTCGGCGAGCAGCAAGGCGGCATGCGGATGGGGCGGTTGCACCGCAATGGCAGCGCCGCCGACGTTTGTTGGAACGATATCCATCGGCACCCAGTTAACCGGCGCGCCTTTGGCGATGGCGTTCAAGGTATGATTGCGAAAAATTGCCGGCGAAGCGAGCACTTCACCCGAAGCGATCAAATCGAGCAGCGCCGGAGGAATAATCGTGTGCAGTGCGATTTCCTGCACCTTGAGCTTCTGGACGAATTCCTTTCCTTTGGTTCTGAGCATCGCGCCGATGACTTTGTAGGCTGGATCGCTGACCGAAACGCCCATTCGCCCTTTCAGCGCGGGATGCAGCAGTCCTTCGTAATTTTTCGGTACGGCGTCTTTAGCAAGAAGTTTGGTATTGTAAGCAAAGCCGATGTATGACTCGCGCGCGATCGCCCAGAAATACAAGCCGCGCTCACCTTTCTCCTTGGCGTCTTCCGGATAAGATTTGAAATGTGGCGAATGATATGGCCGCAGCAGAAAGGCGTCGCGCATGAACAGGAGATTGCCCTCGGTGGTTTCGACCGCGTCGACGATATATCTTCTGGCTTTCGATTCTTCCATCATGCGGGTTGTCATCTCGGAACCCGAGACCCGATAAGCTTCGACTTTTACACCCGGATATTTGGTTTCGAACGCTTTCACCATTCCTTTGTAGGAATCTCCCGCGAGAGATGTATACCAGGTGAGTTTGCCTTCGGTTTTTGCACCGGTGTACAGCAGCTGTTCACGATCCTTGCTGTCATAGGTCACGAGCTCGGCAATTGTGGTTGGCTTAGCGGTCTGAGCACTCCATGCCGCCGGCGCCGCGACGAAGAACATTCCGAAAATCCAAAACCACATTAACATCGTTACCTCCTTCGGCTCTCTTAACGCGTTCGAGTATGTCAGGCAAGCTGCGCTTTCATTGCAGAACCCCCGAACCGCTCTCCAAATCAGACACGATCGGTGCCCGTAGAGTTTTTTTTGATCAGCGATGAACGGACCAGTGGAGGCAATGTCGTTACGACCCAAATGGGGGATTGACGCAAGTTGAATGGCGTTGGTATCGGTCAAAGGAGAGGAACGTGAAGGTGAAAATCGACTGTCGAAAACCGGAGGTGTTTATGAAGCCGCTTTTTGAGAACGTTTTAATGGTTCTCGCTACTATTTTAGTTTCAGCCAGTATGGTTCATGCCAACGATGAAGGATCAGTATTGCGCGCGCACCTCAGAGGATTTCAAGAGGTGCCCGTGGTCTCCACGGTTGCGAGTGGGGAATTCCGCGGCGTTATCGATCCGACAAATTCGTCAATACTTTTTGACCTTTCATACAGCGGCATACAAGGAAAGGTAACTCAGGCCCACATCCATGTCGGCCAGCGAAGTGTCAATGGCGGCATTGTTATCTGGTTTTGTCAGACGACCACGAATCCCGGTCCGGCGGGGACCCCGACCTGCAGTGAGGGTTCCGGCCACTTTACTGGCACGATCACCTCTGCGAACGTCGTTGCTCCAACAGGAGCCAACACTAGCCAGCAAATTGGCAATGGCGATTTTGACAAGGTACTTGAAGCAATTCGTGCCGGAAAGGCGTATGCGAACGTGCACTCAGACCTGTCGCCGGGCGGTGAAATTCGTGGCCAGATCAAGGTCGTAACGAGGCATGACGACAAAGGACACGACGACAAACGAAAAGACGATAAACATTAACCAAGACGGAATACAACTTGGGCTGAGAAACGGTGATCTCGATCGCGACTATTCCTGGTTGTCGAAATTCTCGGAGACTACAGTGTCCGGTCGCGGGGTTGACGACACGGAGTAACCTTAGTACAAACCCGAAATCACAACCTGGGAGAGTGAGCCATGAAAACAAAATGCACCGTGTCGTTGGTTTCCACGTTCGTAATTTGCTTGGGTTTGGCGTTTGCCTGGGCCGACCCGCCGGCGCAGTTCCCGCGGCATGCAACGTTCACAACGCTCATCACGACACCGCGAGCGCTTGAAGGGTTGACCGGGGACGGGAGGGGAAATCTATACACAGGCGGATCGGGAACGTCCGTCCCCAAGCCGTGCCCTGTTTGGAAAATAAATCTTAATAAACCCGAACTGATTACGGTAGGAAACATTGCGCCCGCGTCAGGTCTCTCCACTTGCGGCTTCTCTGGCATTGCTTTTAATGACATCGGCGATCTGTTTGTTGCGGATGGAGCGGGGGCAAGAATTTTCAGCTTTACGCCGAATGCGGCTAATCCGCCGACCGTCACGACGCCGTTTGCCTCCGGTACGCCTGGAGCCAACGGCCTTGCTTTCGACGAGAAAGGCAACCTTTGGGTGAGCGACGGGACTACGGGTCAAGGAAGGGTTTGGAAGATTACCGGTCCCAGTGCGAACTGCGGTTCGCCGGCCAGCAACTGTGAAGAGGCCTTTCGCATCCAGCCGATGGCAAATGAGGTCAATCTCGACGCCACTGGAGTCGGTGGCGTTGGACGAGATATCCGTGACTTGCCGCCAGGCACGATCACCGTGACACCAGCGAGTCGTAACGCAGCCAACACCTTAGGGTCCCAACCGATCGTGGCCAACGGATTAGCATTCAATAAGAAGGGCGATCTTTTCAATATAGATACCGCCCGCGGGGCGCTTTGGAAGATCGAATTCGACCGGGAAGGAAATCTTAAGAGTCCGACCGGATGCGACAAGACATTTACGGCTAACACGCTGTGCCTCAGCAATATCTTTGTCGCTCATCCGATTCTCGAGGGCGGCGACGGTATAGCGCTCGATCGGGAGGAAAATATCTGGGTCGATGCCAATGAGCGCAACGCGGTGGCGGTAGTTACCAGAGAGGGGAAAGTCTTTGAAATTTTCCGCAACCCGATCAACTTACCGAAGCCTGTCGGATTTGGAGTTGGATTGAGGAACGCGGGTGACCAAAATGGTGTGGGAAACGATCACATTCTCGAATTTCCTACCAGTCCGTTCCTCAGCGGAAAGGTTTTGTGCACATCGATGTCCGATGGTGACCGTCGGGATAATTCTCCCCGCAGTGCTGGCGAGATCAACGCCGGGGCTCCCCAAGACGGTCTAACTCCACTCGGCAAAATTTCCTGCATGGATCAGGAGCTCACGATTCCAGGCTTGCCCCTGCCGGTTCGCTGACCGGTTCTTCTACACTGTCGGTTTGTTCTTCGAGAAGAAAGCCTCTGGGGAATCCCCAGAGGCTTTCTCGTTCGGAGACCGAGGAACACCGCAAGTTTATTTATCTCGTCTATGTCGACTAAACCCCAGGCTTAGCGATAGATCTCGCGAAGTTTGCGCAGCACTCCGACCTGCTTGGAGAGCAATTTGACGGATCGCCTGTGGATTCATTATAACCGACCGAATCCGTTTGTCTTTCGTCTGCGGACGTTCAGACGGCAATCGCAGGGTCGAAAAGCGAATAAACGAGCGACTCACAGAGTTACAAGTATTTGGATGATGAGTGGATGGAAGAATGGCTGAACTATGAACAAAAAACATTTGGTTTTTACTTGTGGTGTGATGTTTCTTGCGCTCTGCGTTACCGCCAAAGCACAGCAGCCGGGAAAAGTTCATCGAATTGGGTTTCTGACCGGTGGCGGGAACACTTTTTCATTCGAAGCCTTTAAGCACGGGTTGAAAGATTTCGGTTATAAGGAAGGGGAAAATATTTCAATTGAATATCGTTCCGCGGACGGACATCTCGACCGGATTCCAGATCAGGTCGCTGAACTGGTGCGACTCAAAGTCGACGTGTTGGTAACTACAAGTCCGGCTGTCCGCGCAGCCAAACGAGCGACAAAAACTATTCCCATTGTAATGATCACTCAAGAGGATCCGATCGCGAGTGGCCTCGTCTCCAGCTTGGCCCGTCCGGGCGAAAATCTTACGGGTCTAACGTCCCTCGCGCGGGACTTAAGCAGCAAACGTTTGGCTTTGCTCAAGGAGGTGATTCCCAAGTTAACTCGGGTGGGAGTGCTCTGGGATACGACCGATGCGACAAAGGCTGACAGCAGCTTTAAGGAGTATGAGACCGAAGCTGCTGCTTTAAAAATAGCAATTCAATCGATGGGAGTGCGCGGTCCCACTCCTGACTTGGAGGGCGCATTGCGCGCCGGAGTGAAAGGGCAGGTCGGCGCACTGATTGTAATACGCAATTTCCTTTTCAATCGTTACGAAAGAGAAATTGCAAATCTCGCGATCAAACACCGATTGCCTTCGATGTTTGAAAGAATTGATTACGTTAGAGCCGGCGGGCTGATGTCCTACTCGACCGATGATGCTGGCAACTATGAGCGAGCTGCGTATTATGTCGACAAAATTTTTAAGGGCGTGAAACCCGCTGACCTACCCATCGAGCAACCAACAAAGTTCGAATTCGTGATCAGCTTAAAAACAGCCAAGCAGATCGGTCTGATGATTCCGAATAGCGTGCTGTATCGGGCAGACAAGGTTATTAAATAGGTTTCGTCTGTTCCGTTTAATACCGATCTTCGCACCCGACGATTTCTTTCGTGGCGCTGCCAGCTAGCGATTCGCCTCATCGATGTACTTACGCAGGAAGTTCACCACTTCCGGCGAGGCCGCCGAAGCCTGCTTGAATAATTTTTCCCCCGCTTCGCCGACTTCGAAGCGCGGCTGAAAACGCATCGCTGCGACGGCGTCCTGGAGAAAGTCTTGGTCCCGTGAGAGTCCATCGAAGGCTTTGCGCAGAATCGCGATCGATTCGGCCGGTACTTTCGGCGGCATCAAGACCATGCGCGTCATATTCGTGCTCGACATGTTTGCCGCTTTCAACGCTTCGTACTTGATTCCCGATGGCAGCTTGCCGAAAATTTCTTTGTAATAAAAAGTGAAGGGTTGAAGCTCCGGAACATCGCGGCTTGCGAGAATTTCGCCGCTCGGCGCCACTAGATCCGTATAATAGATGGGCGTCACCATGCCGGTTTTAACCATCTGCGGCTCGACTTGGGAGCGGTAGCTGGGCAGGGTTTCATCGTGATACTGGGCTTCGTTGCGCTGCACCGCGAGCCGCGCATCCGAGCTGTTGTTGTAGCCGGTCACGTAATCGTACTTGAGCCCAAGCAGATCGAAAGAGAGTCGGAAACGTACATCCTTCGAGCTGCTGACACCGAGCCCAGCGGCACGAAATTTCTGGGCTTTGACGAAATCCGAAGCTTTTTTGATTCCCGGCGGCACGTCGGTGCGGATGTATGAAACCGTAACTCCATGCACGCCGGTGATAAACCCGAACTTGCCGATATCGACCCGTAGCGCGGGGTCTTTGATCTGATGCTGAAAAAGACTTCCGGTAAAATAAGCCGCGGTAAAGCCGTCCGGCTTGGCGACTTCGCCGATGTAGTTGACCGCCGTAAGGCCGCCACCGCCGCCCATGTTTTGTACAGTAATGGTCGGGGCACCAGGAATATGCCGTGAAAGGTGCCTGGCGAAAATACGCGATTCAATATCGGTTGGGCCGCCGGCGCCGAAGTTAATTACAATGTTGAGGCTCTTGCCTTGATAGAAAGGCGGCTTTTCCGCTGCCGCTGCATTCACTGCAGCACTCAGCACAGACGCGATTGCTGTAATTAGCCAATAAGCTCGGCGATGCGTTGGCCTCATTCTCTTCCTCCCACTCGATAAGCGACGTTAAGAATGCGCAATGAGTTTTGTCGCGGTTGTCGTTAAATATTGTCTAACGCGCTTGCTTGCCGATGTTCATACTCCATCCGCGCAGCATTTGTCCAATGCAGTCCTAATGGAACGATATTCAATGGAAATTGCGCGACCGCTGCCTACCGTACTGCTGAGAAAAATTTAGGACTGTTGTTATTCGCGATGCCGTGACGCGCGACGGGTTGATAGGAGGTTATTCACAGGCCGAAAATTTGGCGGAATTCCCGGGCATGATCGTCGAGATGGAGATAAACTTCCTTGGGCACGGCTTTCAATTTGAGTTTACTTTGATCCATTTTAGGCGCGAGCGGTTCGATGTCGGTGCGCGCTGGAATTCGGCGCATGCCGCGCACCATCTGCTGGCCTTTTTTCGAGGTCGCGAAATCGATCAGGAGCTTGGCGCTGCTCGGATTGGTTGCCTTGGCGCCTAAGCCGATGCCGTTGACGGTGACGACAATTGGATCGAAAGTCTCGATCCAATCCACTGGTGCGCCTTCGTTTTTCATGCGCTCGATGCGGAAATTGTACGCCCAGGCGAGCGGTACCTCACCGGCGCCAAGCAATTGCGCGGTAAGACCATGACCGCGGCGCCAGAGCGGGTTCTGAGTGGAAAGACGTTTCATATACTGCACAGTTTTTTCCTTGCCCCAAACGGTGGCTAAAGTGCCGAACCAGTCATAATCCGTGGAATCCATCAACATCTTGCCTTTCCACTTGGGGTCAAGCAGGTCCGGATAATTCCGCGGCGCGTCATTGGCGGGAAGCATTTTGGTGTTATAGCAAAGCACCAGATTATTGACGTAGATTCCAGTCCAGTAGCCCTGTGAATCTTTGAACTCGCTCAAGAACACGTCTCGTTCGGGAGAGTTATATGGCGCGATTAACCGCCGATCTACCAACACACCCATTGCGCTCGTGGAGACGGCATCGAAAAGCCATTGACCGGCGCGCGTTTCGCTCAAGATCCGATTCATCAGCTGTTCTTCTCCGGCGCGAACCAATTCGGCTTTAATGAAGGGATATTCCTTTACGAAGGCATCGAGGAGCGGCTTCGATGTGTCGATCGCCATCGACGTATACCAGACCAGCTTGCCTTCTTTTTTTGCGGCTTCGACGAGGCCGGGTTGCGATTGGGCGTGAAGGTTGGCGACGACGGACAAACAACAAAGAACGATTGGATTGAAAATATATAGAAATAGTCTCATTCAAGTCCTCCGAAGCGGGATGAGGATCGAAAATGAAAAATCGGGATAGAGGACCGAAAGCGCGATGTTCTACCCTCCATTCTCCGTTCTCAACCCAGCCGAGGCGCGTGGATAAAGCGCGTCGATCATCAAGCGTTTGTGATGACCGGGCGTGCCTAGATACTGATAGAGCGTATGCGCGAGCACGCTATGTGCCATCATGGGGTGGCCATAGTCGGTGCCTGGGCCGGCCCACACCATGTGTGCATAGTTGGTCGATTGATAGTAACCGTCGCTTGCCACTGCCTTGGCTTCGTGAACGGCGGCGCGAGCCGGCATATTGCTGTCGATCCGCCACAGAGTTTCGTAAGTCGCCCACCGCGCCGCGTCGAGATGAATCGAGATCTCCACGCAGTGATCCTGGACCCGCTGGAACCGCCCGATCGGTTGGCCGAAGACAACCCGGGTGCGGGTGTACTCGCAGGTGAAGTCGAAGACCTCCTGCGCGGCACCGACCTGATAAGCGCACAGAATCGGCAATGCTTTGTCGAGCGCGCTTTCCAGAGTCGCCCAACATGCGCCGCTCGTGCCCAGCAGATTTTCAGCCGCGACTCGAACATTATCGAAGCGAACTTCAGCAACGGAAACGAGAAAGCCGACGTGCGGTGTGATCGTGACGCCGGGGGTTTTCGCATCGACGACAAGGAAAACAACTTTGTCCTCTTCCGAGCGTGCCGCACACAGAAAGTGAGTTGCCGCCGGAGCATCGAAGACAAAGCGTTTAGAGCCCGTCATCAAATAACCGCCCGGAGTTTTCGCGAGACGGGTTTCGACCCCTTCGGGGCCCCAATAAGCCGCCTTATCGGTGATTGCCGGCACGATAATCGATTGGCCTTTGCAGAGTTGCGGCAAGAACGATTTCTTTTGCTCTTCCGTGGCGCCCTCCAGGATCATTTGCGCGGCGAAAATCCCCGATGTAAAAAGCGGTCCGGGTACGGGCCCATGTCCCAATTCTTCGAACACGACGGCGCAGTCCGTGGCGCCGAGATCCGACCCGCCGAACTGTTCCGGCAACATCATGCCGAGCCAGCCAAGCTCGGCAGCTTTCTTGACCAACTGTGGCTGAAAAGTTTGTTTGTTCTTGTACCACTGCGTCATCTGGTGCGCCGGCACTTCGGCCTTGACGAAATCGGCGGCGACTTTTTTCAACATTTCTTGATCTTCAGTCAAACTTAAGTCCATGGGCTTCTCCTACGGCTTGAACGGGTTGAACTGCTGAAACGGCTAGAACGACCAGCAACATTCGTTCAAAATGTTCAAATCGTTCAAGTCGTTCAAACGGTTGAATCATTTGCATCTGCCTTAATCCGTCTCGGGCGCTTTCTCGGTCGTTGGCCGGCCGAGGCCCAGCCGGCGCGCAAAGATCAATCGATCGGTATCCAATGTGCCGCCGCCATGAAGCTGTCCCGGGCCGGTGCGCACGGCATATTCAAAATCTACCACTTCGTGCACCGATAGATCTTGCACGAGCGCATCGGCGCCCATAATCGCTTGCAAGCGCTCGCCGTTACGGAGCCGCATCATGCGCTGGAAGTAGCGCTGCTGGGGGCCGCCGTACGGGTGCGGCTTCTTGGCAAAACGACGCCAGTAGATCAGCTGATTAAAGCGCCGGAGCGTATTCAAATCGATCATCATGTCTGCGACGAGATCGCGCACGCGTGGATCTTCCAACAGAGGCTTGCCACCGATATGGGTATTGCGGCAGTACTCGACCACCCGCTCGACAAGCGGATCGGCCGCGATTCTGCCGTCCCCGCCGTGTTCCAGCTCCATGTGCGTGCTGGCAACTTTCCAGCCGTTGTTTTCGCCACCGATCAAGTATTTTGCCGGGACACGCACGTTGTCGAAGAACACCGCGTTCTTGATCCCCATCATCAAGTACATGTGCTGAATCGTGATGCCGGGAAGATTCGCCGGAATGTGCAGCCACGCGAGGTTTTCGTGGCGCTTGCCCTGGGGGTTTGTACAAACGAGAGTCCACAGATAGTCGGGCGGCAAGTGATGGCCCACCATGACCTTTTGACCGTTGACAATGTAGTCATCGCCGTCGCGAATCGCTTTGGTCTGGCAGTTTGCAATGTCGCTGCCGCCGTGCGGCTCCGTCAGGACTTGCCAAACACAGATTTGCGCCCGAGTGATGGGCGGCAGAAATTCAGCTTTTTGCTCTTCCGTTCCCCAGCGGATCAACACCGGAGCAACAATGCGCGCCAGAGTGTAAAAGACATGCGAGAGATTCAGTCCATACTTAAACAACTCGGTTTCGAGCACCATCTGATGATCGATCGTCAGCTCGGCGCCGCCGTATTTCTTCGGATAGATCGGAAACAACCAACCTTTAGCGCCGAGCTTTTCGGCAAGACCGCGGCGGAACTTATACTCCTCGTCATCCTCGCGCGTCGACCAGGAAGCCGACCAGCGCAGGTGGCCATAACCTTTAAACTGCTCGGCGAGCCACGCGGCTACTTCATTACGAAACTCGACAACCTGTGGCGGATCGGCAGATACATTAAAATCCATAGTCTCTCCTTTTATTCCAGACGGAACGCTAGATACTCTATATCACTCCACTTGATCTTAACTCCTTCAGTGACTGATCATCGTATCCCAATTTCGTCAAGACTTCTTCAGTATGCTCGCCCAATAATGGCGCTGCCCGGTAAAATCTCGCCGGTGTTTCTGACAGATTAATCGGCGTGCCCACCAAGTTGCTGGTACCCAGCTTGGGATGAGTGATCTGCTTCGGAATTCCCATATGCTTGATCTGCGGATTTTCGAAGACTTCAGCGATCGTGTTGATCGGTGCATTGGGTATATGATTGGCGTCGAGCCGCGGCAGCCAGTAATCGCGCGATTTGCGCCGAAACTGCTCGCGCAGGATCGTGACGATCTCATCGTGGCGATCGGTGCGGGATTTGCGGGTGGCGAAGCGCGAATCGGAAATCAGAGCCTCGAGCTCACCGGCGTTAAGTAAACCCTCCCACGCTTCGTTATGACCGGACAGATGAACCATGAAGGGTTTTCCATCGCAATCGAGCAAACTGTAGATCCTGCCCTTAGGAAAATTTTCGCGCGACACCGCTTCGCCGCCGTTCAGATAGTCGGCGACGTGCGACTCGATAAACGCAATTGCCACCTGCAAGAGCGATACGTCAATAAACTGGCCGCGTCCGGTTTTGCCGCGCGCCAGCAGTGCCGCCATGATGCCGTGCGCCGCAAAAATGCCGGCGGCATGATCGACAAAAGAAACGCCGGCCACTTTTGGGTCATCGAGATCGGTGACCAAGCTCATCATGCCACCGAGCGCCTGGCCGATGGTGTCGAATCCGGGCTTGTCGCGATAAGGACCGCTTTGGCCATAGCCGGAAATCGAACAATGAATGAGTCGGGAATTACGTTCCGACAATCTCTCGTAATCCAGGTGCAACCGGCTGCGTGTCGGTGGACGAAAATTTTCCAGAAAGATATCCGCCGCTGCCAGCAGTTTCAGCAGAATTTCCCGGGCCTTTTTTTCTCGCAGGTTCAGGGTGACGCTTTTCTTATTGCGATTGAGGGCGCGAAAGCTCGGGCCGTAACCTTCATATTTCGGATTGCGCCCGCGATGAGTGTCGCCGCCTCCGGGCAATTCGATTTTGATCACTTCGCAGCCAAGATCGCCGAGCAGACTGGTCGCATAGGGGCCGGCGACATGGCCGCTGACATCGATACACGTAAATCCTTCAAGAGCTCCGGAAATCATCGGCTCTCACTGCGGTGCAATGCCACTCAGTTCGTCATTCCCGGGACGGCGGCAATCCAGATTCTTTCGAGGGCAATTCCAACCCTAATATCCCGCATGGCGTTGCGCGATTGGTCGAATGACGACGAGATATAAATTGCCTTATCGCAATCAAAAAAGCTTTTCCAGTCAACGAAGAAGCGGTAGATCGACCGCGGTGATAGAGTGTTTCAGCCGATGCCCTAGATTTAGGAAGGATTCTTCTATTCAACGTTCGAAATGACATCCATCGAGATTACAAATGGCTTCTAAGTGTTGCGATTCGAAGGCTTTGGCAAACCTGCTGCAAAAACCGTAAATTTCCGTTGAGCCTCATCTAACTATATGCAAGTGTAGCGGCGAAGCGCTCACCAGGAGGGTTCCATGCGGTATGAACTCTATTATCAGCCGTCAATCCAGGGCCGCGGTGAATTTGTTCGGTTGCCGTTGGAGGATGCCGGCGCCGATTATGTCGATGTGGCGCGCGATCCGAACTTTGGCCGGCCGGGAATTATGAAATTTCTCGAAGACCCGTCTTTGGAATATCCGCCGTTCGCTCCGCCTTTTTTAAAAGCGGGAAAGCTCCTGATTTCTCAAACTGCCAATATTCTGCAGTTCCTTGGGCCCCGCCTCGATCTCGTGCCAAAAAGCGAAACGAGTCGGATCTGGGCGCACCAGCTACAGCTGACGATTGCCGATTGGCTCTATGAGGTCGGCCAAACGCACCATCCCATCGCCAATGTGCTCTATTATGAGGAACAAAAAGAAGAAGCGAAAAAGCGCGCCGGGCATTTCATTGCGAATCGCATCCCGAAGTTCCTCGACTATTTCGAAAGAATACTCAAACGGAAGGCGAACGGCGGTGACTTCGTTTTCGGCAAAAAGGCCTGCTACGCCGACCTCTCGCTGTTCCAGATGATCGAGGGGTTGCGCTATGCGTTTCCAAAAGCGATGGCGCGACTCGAGCCGCAACATCCGCTAATGCTGACGCTACACGATCGGGTCGGAGCGCGGCCGCGGATCGCGGCGTATCTTTCGTCGCCGCGGCGGCTTGCGTTCAATGAGCAGGGGATTTTTCGCCACTACTCTGAGTTGGAGGAGGGCTGAATCAGAACAGGTTCAATAATCGGCCGCAGCGGCAATGAAATAAGCAGAGGCTTCACCACGAACTATTTTCGTGAGCCCTTCGCGCGCTACTGAAGATGACCATAATCTTCGTGCCCTTCGCGTCTTCTTTGAAAACAGATGCTGTCCGTTCGCTGGCGGTCTCAGTCTCCATCATTCCCCGTATGCTTTTAGCGGGAATCCAGGCGAACTTCGGACTGGACCCCCGATTTAATACGTTCGGGGGTGACGACCTGAATAGCTAGCTCGTAGGGTGCAGTCTGTGTGTCTTTTTTGGCGCGTCGTTTTAGACGCGCATCAACATCGCAGTGACCGGCCTGCCGGTCGCCGCCTCGATCGCTGCGGCGTAGAGGCCGACTTGCCGTCGATAAGCGATTTCATTTCCACCCAAGTCCTCGTCGGTTTTGAAATCAACGACGATCCAGTGTTGATCTTGCTCGAAGGCGAGGTCGACGATGCCCTCGGTAAGAAATCCTGCTTCATCGCGCCACACAATCGGCGCTTCGCGACGGCAGCGGTTTTGTTGCGCTGCAGCGCGCGCATGATGTAGTAGCGAATGCGCGAGCGCAGCCGAAACAGCTTCGCCTGCCGCAGCGATCTCTTCGGCCGTGGCACCGATGATGCGGCCATGCACGGTCGCGAGCTCTCGAATCAGGATTAAGTCGCCGTCGAGCGGTATGCTTGCCAAAACTGCGTGCACCAGGGTGCCGAAACGTGGTCCAGCGGGGCGGTTCGCAGCGCGAGTGAGCTCGACTATTTCGACAGCCGGCAACGTTGGCGTTTGCCTCTCTTTGTCAGCTATTTTCGCCGCCTCGGTAACGGTTCGGATTGCCATCGAGCCCTCAGCGCCGGTGGCAACCGCTGCGTTGCGCCTATTCCGCCACTTATTGTAAGCGAAAAGACCCGCTTCGACGGTTTGCGGCGCGACATCTTTCACGATGAGGTCCGGCCGTCGAATACCAAGGGGCGCTTCGGCGCCCAGCTGCAGGACGCGGGGATCCCACCAGAGCACCGAAAAATCGCCCGGTGTAAGCATATGCAGTCCCGGGGCAACCGTGCTCGGTCCGGCCGCGGTGCCGCCGGGCCGAATGAGCACTGAATCGCTCGATCTGAACTCCGGTGCGCCCGGCGCCTGCAGTTGCTGGCGCCTCCTGCCGATGGGCGGATAAATCGCGCTGTTTAGCGGCTGGATCCAGCCATCTCTCTCTTCATCGCCCACTGCCGGGATCACCAGCAGGTCCCGCGCGCGGGTTGCGGCCACATAGGCGACACGGGCACCCTCGGCTTCGTCGCGGCGCAGTTCTTCCTGTTCGTGCTCCAGTAAATCAGCCGGTGAGCAGCCCGCGAGACGGATCGCGCATACACCACGATCGGAGTCGATGGTACGACTTGCCACAGACGCGCGCAGTTTCGCCGTGATGTCGGCAAGAACGACAATGGGAAATTCCAATCCCTTGGCTCGATGGACGGTCATCAAGCGGACGCCGTCGCTTCCTTCCTCGAGAATAGGGGCTTCGCCTACTTCGCCGCTCTCGGCCTGCTGGCGCAGCTCGTCGATGAAACCGCGAAAAGAAATTCCCCCTTCGGCTTCATAGCGGCGGGCCAGATCGCTGACATGCGCCACGTTGGCAAGCACCTGCTCGCCGCCATGCTCGAGGGCAAAGCCAACGTGCGCGCGCGTGGATTGGAGTAACTCGGCAATGGTTGTGGCGATCGGCACCCGATTGCGAGAGCGATGGAGCGCTTGTAGTTTTTGCAGGGCTCCAACAATCGCAGCGAGATTTTCGGGTGGTTTTTCTGGAATCCGAAATGGATGGAAACGGCCAAACTTATGACGATACTCCAGCAGCTCCTCATCGCTGATCGCGAAGAGGGATCCGCGCAGGGTCGCAAAGACCGACAACTCATCTTCCGGCCATTCGATGGCGGCGAGGGCGGCGCGCAAGGCTTCGATCTCGGCACGATTATGAAAGGAACGACCGCCGACAAGCAAATGAGGAATGCCGCGCGCCTCGAGTGCCTCGACGTATGGGCGGGTCATATCTTCTTGGTAGCTGATGAAACGGCGAAACAGCAGGCAAATATGCCGGGCTTGAATCGCCACGAGGTGCTCCGTTTCACCTGGCCGAAAACCCAGCGCGGCGCTTGGCGCCAGCGCAGCTTTCGTGAACGCGGGCCGCTCGGCGACCTGCCAGTCGCTGTCGTTGATGAGCCAATGGATGAATGCGCCGACCGCATCGGGAAGCGACTTCTCAATAGCTGCAATGGAAATTCGGCGATAACCGTATGGCTCGGGCACGGGCAGCGCCACAACGCTCGGCTGTTCCGCTCGATCGGGTCGAAATGGTTCAAGCGGCACGTATGCCGCCTGGAGACTATCAGCGTCGCCGTCCATTATGGGTGCGAAGGCCGCATTGATGGCACGCTGAATGTTAGGCAGCGCACGAAAACTATTGCGCAGCGTGACCCGCCGGGCGCCGGAGGCCTCCAGGATTTCATAGACGCCGCGGTAGAGGCCGACATCGGCTCGTCGAAAACGATAGATTGACTGCTTCGGGTCACCTACCAAAAAAAGTTTCCCCGGTACCGGGCGAATTTCCCGCCAGTTCGTCAACAATGGATCGGCGGCCGCAAGCAGCAACAGGATTTCCGTCTGCAGCGGATCGGTGTCCTGGAACTCGTCGACAAAAATGCGTTTGAAGCGATTTTGAAAGCTCGCCCGCACAATCGAATTGTCGCGCAGAAGATCTCTCGTCTTAAGCAGTAGATCGAGAAAATCGAGCACACCAGTTTTGCGTTTCGCGAGCTCATAGGCGCTGACACAGCCACGCAGTTCCTGGCGCAGCGCCGCCGCAAGATCAGCGTTGGCATCGGACTCAAAGAGCGTGAGAGCATTCAGCAGGCTTTCGCGCGCGCGCCAGACCTGCTCGCGCAGCACGCCTTTACGATAAGTTTTACCGTTCCCTTTCCGTGGGTCCTTGAAGTTCCGATTGTGGCTCAACTCGATCAATCCTGCTTCAATTCGATCGTGATCTCGTGGCGCTACAGATTCGGTTCGGCGGATCTCGTCGGCAAGCTTTCTTGCCGCCCAACAATCCGCATGCAATGGGTCCGTACTTGAATCTGGAGACTCCAGTAGGGCGACAAAGTCGTTCAAGAGTCGAACCAGCTCATCGATGCGTGAGCCACGGTCGAACTGCGGCCGCTGCCACTCACCTTCAAAGTCGCGCCATTGCAGTAGCTCCCAGCCAGCTCGTCGCAGCCGGTCAGTAGGGCCGTTGCCGGCATCGTTGTCAGCGCCAAAACCGCCAAAAGTTGGCCGGCGCAAGGCGCGCTTTACACCATCGGATGGATTGGCGAGCTGATTCTCCAGCCAATGATGAAACGCTTCATCATAAATCCGTGCCGCTTGCGTTTCAGTGAGCACCGTAAACAAGGGATCGATGCGCGCTTCAACCGGCCGCTCACGGAGAAGATCGGCGCAAAAACCGTGAATCGTACTGACCTGCGCTTCCTCGAGCCTACCCAGGGCGCGATCGAGGCGGTCACGCTCGTCGGATCCGCTCGTGGAAGCTCCTCTGGCTTCTTCGAGGGCTTCGCGCAGACGGAGCTTCAACTCGCCAGCGGCCTTTTCTGTGAAGGTAACTGCGACAATCTCGGTAACTTCGGCACGACCGGTCTCGATCACGCGCACAATGCGGCGAACCAGTTCGGTGGTTTTCCCAGCACCTGCGGCCGCTTCGACAATGAGCGTATCATCGAGCGCTGTGACGATCTGTTCACGGTCGGCCTGGTCCCAAATCTCCGGCATTACGGTCGTCCTCTCAGATCCATCAGAGCGGCGAGTTCGTTACGTGACTTGCGGCGGGCGCGACGCTCTTGTTCCGGTCCGCACACCGGCAGGAAGTCACAAAAGGAGCAGGCCTTCTCGGCTGGTGCGGGTGGCAGCATGCCGAACTCCACGGCACGATCAATGATCTCGAGGACTTCGGTGCCCATAGCGCGTGTCCGCTCATTGATCGGGACGTGATGCTCCGTGAAACCGCCTGCAGTCGTGCAGTATGAAAACCGCGCGCTCTCGACCGTGTGGCCCGTGGCGGCTTCCACCGCCAGGCTATACAGCACCGGCTGGAGTTGCTGGCCATGGCCAAGGACCGATCCGCGGGCCGAGCGATTCTTCGAGGTCTTGTGATCGGTCACCCGCAGGATATTCGTGCCAGGCCTGCGCTCGATCAAATCAATGGCGCCGCGCAGAATGAAGCGGCCATCAATCTTGACCGGCTCGCGCCGGCTCTTCGGATCGCGCCCGGGCGCCTCCGCAAGGCCAAACCCGAACTCAAACAACCACGGCTCCCATGCCGTGCTTTGCGTAAGTTCACGCGCCCAGATATGGAGATCGGTGCGAATACTGGCAATTTCATCCTGCCAGACGCGCTCCACCGCTGGCACGAGAAGCTCTGCGTAATTGTCCGCCACCCGGGTCAGAGTCTCATCGACAACGGCAAGCACAGCCGGTGTCGAAGTCGGGGAAATCGGGATTGCGCGCTGCTGCAACGCGCGAAAGAACTCGGCCAGCACCTCATGAAACAATCTTCCTTTGGTGAGAGGATCCATGCGATCGAGCGGCTCGGGTTCCTCTAGGGGCGCGAGGTGATAAAGCGCCGAAAGCAAAAAGCGGTAAGGGCAGTAGGCGTAATTCTGCAATGCCGAAACCGAGTAAGGTCGGGCACCGAGCCGCTGCGATTGGAGAAAAGGACGTGTCGAGTCGGTCGCCCGAACCAATCCATCGTAATGCGACCACGGTGTTCTAGCGCGGGCCCACCGTTCGCTGGCGGAGCGACGGAGATAGTCATTGAGCCCGAGCATGTAGTGGGCGTGACCTTTCGTGTCCTGGGTACTGCGCATGAGATTGCGCAAAACCGACAGATCGTGCTCGAAATCGTCAATGGCATCTTCCGGATTTGGCGGCGCCGGCCAGGCGAGGCTGGCATTGGAGCTCTCCGAAGCTTCGAGTTCGATCTGTTGATGGTCGGGAATACGGCCGGTGACGGCGCGCATAAGTTCGAGGGCGTAAAACGAGGGTACACGCGCGCGGGCTTCAGCGGTTTCGACGCGCGGAAATGATGTATAGAGGCGCTCGGTTGCGGCCCCGAGAGAGAGGCGCAGTAAAAGCCTTTCGTAATCGGCGCGATCCTCTTGCAAGGTCAAGTCGCGTCCAATCGCGCGCCTAAGATCGTCCAGAAGGAGTGGATCCTCGTGAAGTTTTTGCGGGAAAAGCCGTTCGGCCAAGCCGGGAACGAACACGATGCGGAAAGCTCGACCGCGGACTTGCTCCGGCCTGCAAACGAACACCCGGCCATATCGGTACGGAGGCGGCTCCACTTGAAGCGCGCCGAGCCGATCGGCAAGCACGTCTCTGACTTCGACTAAAGTGACCGGCGCGACGGCAGCCATCGGCCGGAGGTCGGCGAGCACCCGAAGCACGAACTCGGGACGCCGAAGCACGCGGGGCGCAAGCTGCTCAAGTCGGTCAAGCCAATCGCCCCACGCGGCTTGTCTTGGCCAAGCCGAGAGATCTTGGATCAGCGGCAACGAGAAATTCTGCAGATGAACAAGGTTCTGGCGCTCGCGCTCGAGCCGCGCGATACGCGGCGAATCCGGCTCATCCGACGCAAGCGCACGAATCTTGAGCTCGTACTCGGCCGAGAGTCCGTTCAGCCGACGCGCCCAGCGCTCGCTGCCGCCGATCACGGCGGATTCAACCAGCAAGCTCTCCCATTTCCATGGCGCGCGTAGTGTGCCGGCGAGTACCGCATCGTCGGCATTCGTTTTAGCATCTGCTCGGTCGCTTTCGTCCGCGTTGGGTTCATCAGATGCGAGCAGCCGTTCGGAAAGAATACCGAAAATCTCGTCGCCTGACGCAACCCACTTCGGCTGGTTGGTGTGCTCCGTATCGCCGGGATCCAATCCAGGCACCTGGCCGAGGGAAAGATACTCGGCGAATCGCTTGGCGGAAAAATTTTCGACCGCACAACTGAGAATCGCGAGAAAGGCGTGCCCCGCTGGATCGGGACGACGGGTGCCGCGATCGAAATATGCCGGGACGGCCGCTCGGCCCAATGCATGTTCGAGGAGGCCGACGTACTGCGCCGCCGAGCGAATGACGATCGCGATTTCGTCAAAGCGGACGCCGCGCTCTGATTCTTTCAGAATGCGTCGCGCGATCTCGACACATTCGCGGCCTTCGCCGGGCGCGGAAAACCATTCCAACTCACCCGTGCGCTCTCTCTGCGGCGGAGGTTCCTGCGAGAAAATATAGCGTGAGAGCTGAGTCAGATCGTTTTGTTTACGATCCCGTACGGCTTCGGCGTGCACACCCCGTTTCTCAAGCTCTCTTACGGCCGTGATATCGCCGGTCGGAATGGTCATCATCACGCGCGGGGATCGCTGCGCGAGTTGCCAAAAAAACTGGCCTTCGGTTGTGCACGTAAACGGAACATCGAGCAGCAGCAGCGGCATCGGGGGCCATCCTGCAAGTCGAGATCCTAGTGCTTTGATGGCGGTTTGAAACAGTGCAGCACGGTCGCTCGCACCGGCGTTGTCCACGAGCGTGTCGACACGATCGAGCAGATTCGCGAGATCGCTGCCACTTCGCGGCAGCCGGAACAAATCGCGGCTGCCGATACCGGCAAGTCTCAATTCCAAGAGCGTCCGCGCCAACGCCTTCGGAAATCCAGGTGTTTGCGAGACTGGGAAAAAATACTGCAATCCAGCATCGCTGCGGGCCTCGAATGCTGCTCGAGTCGCCACTGCTTCGTGGGCCAGTGCGGTCATTGGGGCATGATCATGTGAGGCCAATTCGATGATCGCCAGCCGGGCGGCGAGCTGCGTCAATGAGAGGCGATAAAGTCCGAAGGTGGCGCCGCGCTCGAGAGAAATCGTTCGGGCGAGGTCATCGACCGAGCCGCGTGATGCGCCCAGCAGCAGCACCTCCGCGCCGGCCTCGAACTGGTCCAAAAATCGCCGCGCTTCGCGCAGGCGCACCGCCGCCGATCCCGACTGAACGGCGGTGATATGCGAATCACTCCGATTGTCTGGAGTAGGTTGATGCATCGCAAATTCCACTTATAGCGATCAGATTTGCTCGAACAGTCAATTTACCACAGTTCTTGACAATTCGCCGCGGTCCAGCACGGCGATGCAGCACAACATGGCTCTTGAACGCTTATCTGTAGCTATAGATCGGTTTCTGAATAGGGTCTTGATTCTTTAGGGAGTTTTGCCTCCGCTCGAATCGAGCAACCGCGAGTCGTTTTGCCGGAATGGATGGGAGCGGCTGAAATAAGCCCCGCCGAACGCGCGCACGCCAATGTTCAGGATCAACTGGCCGCGTACATCGGCCTTCGATCTCTGAGCGCGAGCCAGCCGCGCGCTATTCGATATATGACCCAAATGCCGGTGGCGAAGAAAATCGCTAACGCGAATGGAATCCCGATAAACGTAACCACCAGCATGATGCCGATCAGGCACCACACGACCGCAAACCAAAAAGTACGAATCTGCCAGCGAAAATGAGATTCCAGATACGTGCCGCGCGCCTCTTCTCTTTTTAAATAATTAATGACAATGGCGATAATTGACGGCACACCAAAGATGAATGCGCCGATAATGCTGGCTGCAGTGGTGATGCCGATCAGCAGGCTGAGGGCATGCAACGCGTAAATCAGATGGGTGGTATTGACCAGCGTTTGTTCAGCGGTAGTTTGGGGCTCGGGCATGATTTGCTCAGGAGCGTCACAGCGAAATTAAATCACAAATTACGGGGCCGAAGAGGCCAATTTCTGAGCGACTAAATTGCTTGTGCAAGACGATCGAGTAATTTTTCCGTCGCGCTGAACCCCAGGCATGGATCGGTGATGCTCTGGCCGTAGACAATCGGCTTATCCTGACGACCGGCCACTAAGTGGCTCTCGAGCATCAGGGCTCGAACCGCGGAGGCCCCGAGGTTCTGCATGATTGAGTTCGCGACCTCGATCTGGCGGGTAGCATCTCTCTCGCTATTGCCATGGCTGCAATCCACCATCAGGATCTCGGGTAGCCCGGCGGCGCGAAGCAAGCCAACTGCTGTTTCAATAGATGCAGCGTCGAAGTTTGGGCCGGTCTGGCTGCCGCCCCGAAGCACGAGATGGGCGTAAGGATTTCCAGCGGTCTCCAGGATCGCCGGCGCACCTTCCTTAGTTAGCGACGGAAAGAGGTGACGGCTCCGCGCCGCTTGGATCGCATCGACGGCTACCTGGACGTTGCCGTCTGTGCGGTTCTTGATCCCCACCGGCATAGATAGACCCGAGGCCAGCTCCCGATGCACCTGGCTCTCCGCAGTACGGGCACCGATTGCCCCCCAGCTGATGAGGTCTGCATAGAACTGGCCAAAAGTGGTATCGAGAAACTCGGTCCCAGCACAGACGCCGAGCTCCACAATGTCGGCAAGCAATTGCCGAGCGAGACGCAGTCCCTTATTGATGTGATAAGACTCATTTAGATCGGGATCGTTGATCAGTCCTTTCCAACCTACGACGGTGCGCGGTTTTTCGAAGTAAACGCGCATGACAATCAAAAGCGCGCTCGAAAGCGCATCGACGATCGGCTTGAGCTTGGTCGCGTATTCGAGCGCAGCTTTGGTGTCGTGTACCGAGCAAGGGCCGACCACCACGAGAAGCCGGCGATCCTTGCCGTCAAGGATCGCCTCGATCGCACGGCGCGATCCATAAACGTTTTCCGACGCCGCGTCGGTGAGAGGAATCTCCTCGGCAAGGATCGCTGGTGCCAGCAGTGGCCGAGTTTTGACGATACGAAGATCGTCAGTTTTCATCGTTGCTACACGTTTTTGCGCTAGGATGTCGCAATGCTCTGCTCGCTCTCAACCGTTTTCCGCACCGTTGGCCGATTCATTGTACGCTCTTGCCACGCGGTATAAGGGCCAAGTTCCTTCATGGGGAAACCGCCACGTAATCCCCAGCCATAAAAAACCAATGCGTAGCCATCGACGACCGTGAAGTCGCGGCCCATGATCCAGTCGTGGCCCTCGATCATTGAATTGATCTCCTGGCAATTGGCCCAGAACGATTTTCGGCCGTTCTCCTTGACGGCCGCATGTGCCGCCTCGCTGTCGGCGAAACGCTCGGGCCGCATGCAGCGCTGAAATGAGGGATGAACGATGCTCGAGAACCAACACATGGTTGAGATGCAGCGTGCCTCCTCGAGCGGATCCGACGGCATCAGCTTTTTTTCTGGAAAGCGTCGCGCGAGATAAGTCAGAATCGCGGTGTTCTCAACTAGAATTTTGCGGTCGGCATCCAATGACGGCACTTTGCCGCGCGGATTGATCTTGAGGTAGCCCTCGGTTCTCTGCTGCTGTTTTGCGAGCAGCACCGGTTTCGCCTCGTAGGCGGCGCCGCTTTCTTCGAGACCGATATGCGAAGCCAAAGAGCAAGCGCCAGGACTGAAATAGAGCGTCAGCATCGAAAATCTCCTTTTTTTTCACTAGGAATTACGTCAGAGAGAAAACCCGTATAGGAGACTATGCGGTACCGAGCTCTTCTGTCAACTCGCAGGTGTATTTACCTCGCACAATCATGACAAGATATTCCCGATGCAAACATTGACGCGATTTATTTTGCTCTATGCCGCCATGTATGCGGCCTTCGGCGTTGCCTCGCCATTTCTGCCCACATTCATGAACCGGCGCGGCTTGCCACCCGAGCAACTTGGGCTGGTGCTCGCCGCGGGGACGGCCGTGCGACTGCTCACTTCGCCTCTGGCGGGCCGAGTCGGTGATTTGATTCACTCGCTGCGCCGTGTGCTGATCGTTTGCCTCGTCCTCGCCGCAACCGTCACTTTGGGTTATCTCGGCGCGCGAGGATTTTGGCTTTTGCTCGGCATGAGTCTGCTCCATGCCGCGTCGTTGGCGCCGATTACTATTTTATCGGACGCATTGGCACTGGGATCGGCGGCCGCGCCGAACCGTAGTGAAACGTCGAGCTTCGAATATGGTTGGGTGCGTGGCGCCGGATCGGCGGCTTTCATATCGGGCACTTTGGTTTCAGGGCAGGCAGTCGGCGCACTCGGACTCGAGGTAATTGTCGGACTGCAAGCGGCGTTGCTCGCTGCGGCCGCTTGCGCCGCACTGACCGTCCCCGAGCTGAGCTACACCCGCGCGCCCGATGCCGCGCGGATCGAGCGCGGCGGTGTGATGGTTCTGCTCCGCATGCCACTGTTTAGAAATATGGTGATCATCGCGGCACTGGTTCTTGGCAGCCATGCGATGCACGACGCGTTCGCGGTGATTCGCTGGAGCGACGCAGGAATTAAGCCATCCACCGTCAGTGTGCTCTGGTCGGAGGCGGTCGCCGCCGAAGTCGTCGTGTTTTTCGTGATCGGCCCTGCCGCCGTGACGTTTCTTACACCCGCAGGCGCACTTGCCGTTGCGTCCCTGGCGGGCATACTGCGATGGACAGTGATGGCACAGACCACCGATTTGCTGGCGCTTGCTCTGGTGCAGCCGTTACACGGGATAACTTTTGCCCTGCTTCATCTTGCCTGCATGCGTTTGCTGTCGCGCATGGTGCCGAACGGGTTGGAGGGAACGGCACAGGCGATCTACGGCACTGTCGGTATCGGAGCGGCAAGCGCGCTGCTCACGCTTGTTTCGGGTTCGCTCTATGAACGTTTTGGCGCGCAGGGATTTTGGGGTATGGCGTTGCTGTGCATAGTCGCGTTGCCCTTGACCTACAAAATCAGAGAACCCGCAATGTCGAATGCAGGCGCTGCTCCTGCGTGAAATATTACTGCCCCGCGTATCCCGGCCCATAAACAACTTTTCCGGGCCGCGCGCCGGTGTGCTCCCCCTTGTCAATGACAACCGCGCCGTTGACCAGCACATAATCGATGCCCTTGGGATACTGTTTGGGATTTTCGTAGGTCGCCGCGTCGGCAACCCGATCAGGATCAAAAATGACGATGTCGCCCGAGTATCCTTCGTGCAACTGACCGCGATCTTTAAGCCCGAGCACCTGTGCGGGCATTGAGGTCATCTTTCGGACCGCGTCCTCGAGCGTGAGAACTTTTTCATCGCGGCTGTATTTCCCGAGCACGCGAGGGTTGGTGCCGAAGCTCCGCGGGTGGGGCTTGCCGGGATATTTTAGATTGAGGGCGCTGCCGTCGGAGCCGATCGAAACCCATGGCACGCGCATCACAGCCTTGACGTCATCCTCGCTCATGGTGTGATGCACGCCGTGGATGAAAACACCTTCGTCGTAAATCAAATCGAAGCACGTGCTCACCGGGTCTTGTTCGCGGATTTTGGCAATCTCCGCGATCGCCATGCCTTCGAATTTCTTGAGTGCAGCTTTGTCGAGTCGCGCCGCCACGACACCCTCCCAGCCGCCATGCTCATCGACGTATTGATTGAACTCCGGGTCTCGTATGACGCGTTCACGAAACGCAGGATCCTTGAACTGTGAAATCGTTTCGTTGATCGGCGCGTCCTGCACCCAGCGTGGAAAGAGGCGACGCCAGGGATGCTGCATCGCCGTGTATGGATATTGGTTGGCAGTGATATCGAGTCCCTCACGGCGCGCCTCTTCGATCTGTGCGATGACCTGACGAACACGACCCCAGTTGGCTTTGGCGCGCATTTTCAGATGATAGATGTGAACCGGAATTGTCGCCTCGCGGGCGATGCGGAGCGTCTTCGCCAACTCTTCCATCATGTCGAAACCTTCGCTCCCGACATGCACGCCATAATAGCCACCGTATCGCTTGGCGACTTTAGCCATCTCGACGACTTCTTCCGGATTTTCCGGGCCCTTGGCATGCCACGCAGCGGTAAGCCCCAGGGCGCCTTCTTCCATGGCCTGGGCGACCAGGCGATTCATTTTCTCCTGTTCCGCGGCGCTCGCCGGGCGCTCTTCGAAGCCGCAAACCACACGCTTGACTTGCTGCGGCGAAACTCCCGAAGCGATGTTGATCGATACGCCGGCTCGTCTTAACGAGTTGAAATAGCCGCTAAAGCTTGTCCAATCCGTCTCGATGCCGTTTCGTTTCCGATGCTCGAGTCGATATTCCTCCAGAATCGCGCCTTCGAGGGGCGCGACAGTTTGGCTTTCACCGATGATATCCAGAGTGACGCCTTGACGAACTTTGCTTTCGGCATTGCCATCCGCAATGACCGGCTGATCGCTATGGGTGTGCATATCGATAAATCCCGGCGTGACGACGTAACCTTTCGCCGAGATGGCACGCGCCGCCGCCTGTGCAGGGATCTTACCGATATGCGCAATCCTTCCGTCTTTGATGGCGAGATCGCCGTAAAACCACGGATTCCCTGTGCCGTCGATCAACCTGCCGCCGTGAATGACAATGTCGAATTCCGCCATTTCGTTCTCCTCACAAAACTATCTCTCGCGGCTATATCACCGGATTTCTATGGCCACAAGGTATTCAGCGCGATTGCCGCATCGGCGAGACAGGAATATCTATGCTGTGATAAAAACCAGCTTAGGGGTAAACCATGATTCGCGAGGAATTTAAAAAAATCCTGCTCGATCAACGCGGCGCGGCGGTGATTTTATGGAGCGGGTTTTTTATCTCCGTGCCGATCTATATCTTCATCGCGCGTCATCTTTTAACCAATCCGCGCCTGGGCACCAGTGTTTCCGTTGCCGAACCGGCTAGAATAATCTTATGGCTGCTTACCATCATCGACCTCGGCTATTACGTTTACTGGCGCAAGCACAATTTTTCCGCCGCTGCCATAGGCCGCGGCGCACGAGGGACAAAGCTTCTCCGTGCGCTCGAAGAATTTAAAGGCGCGGCAGAAGAGCGGGCCGCGTACGTGGTCTCAACCTATGTGACCCGCAAGGTAGTGATTTTTGCGATTATCGAGGCGATTGCCGTATACGGCTTGGTGCTCGCGCTGGTCGGCCGGTTTGTCCATGATTTTTATTTGCTTTGTACGCTGACTCTCGTGCTCCTGGCGGTCGAGTTTCCCTCTGCGCGGTCGATTGCCGCAATGGTCGACGCGGCGGAGCGGGAGCCAGCGCCCTAATAAGTCATCTGGAAGAAGTTAGTCTTCGATGCGCCATTTGCCGCGCCGGGTCGCATGACGGAGCGCGGAGTGCAGTTTTTTTAGAAAAATTCGTCTTGGAATCTCTTCAGCGCCAAGCCGATGCATGTGATCGGTGGTCATCTGCGAGTCGATGAAATGAAAGCCCCAAGCTTGTAGCTTATGAACCAAAACCGCGAGCGCGACTTTTGAAGCATCGGTTTTGTGGTGAAACATCGACTCGCCAAAAAAAGCTTTCCCTAAAGAGACGCCATAAAGACCGCCGACCAGCATCCCGTCACACCAAGACTCGACCGAATGAGCATAGCCCAAGCCATAAAGCTTGATGTAAGCTTCCTGCATTTCAGGAGTGATCCATGTGCCGCTCTGGCCCTCGCGAGGCGCCTCGGCACAGGCCGCAATGACTTCGTCAAAGACTCGATCGAAAGTGACCTGAAAAATCTTTCGGCGCATGGTCTTTCTTAGGCTGTGGGATAATTTGAAGCGTTCGAGATCGAGAACAAATCTGGGATCAGGCGACCACCAAAGGATCGGCTGATCCTCAGAATACCATGGGAAAATGCCGACCCGGTAGGCCTCAAGCAGACGGTCGCTCGACAGATCACCGCCGACCGCAATAAGTCCGCTCGGATCGGCATAATCCGGCGGCGGGAAAACCACGTCGTCGACGAGGCGAAAGATTGGCATAGACAATATTCCGACCGCTATTTTATCTCTCCGGCGAATAATTTTCATGCCTTAAGTAAGCTTGCAAAAACGGCTCTGAAAGGCCTATCCTTACACGTGGAGAAAAGGCGATGTTCAAACGGATTGATCACGTGGCGCTTCATGTGTCGGATCTTGACCGATCGATAAAATTTTATGAGCAGCGCTTCGGGTTCAAGCATTATTTTCAGCATACGGCAGGTGGCGGACTGCAGATTGCGTATCTTAAATTGGGCGATACGGTGCTTGAATTGACCCATCATCCCGGCGAGGCACTCTCAGGATTTCATTTTTGCCTCGAGACGGACAATTTCGACCAGACCGTTGAGCAATTGCAGAAGGATGGCGTTAAACTGATCCGGGCGCCACACGATACCGCGGCGCGCGAGCCGCGGGAAAATGGCTGGCGACGAGTGGTTTTTGGCGGACCCGATGGAGAGCAGATCGAATTGCGGGGATGATAGGCCGTGAGGCGTGAGGGGATATTCTGCAAGCCTTAGGAGTGAGCCATGTCTAATGAAACGAATACGATCCACGTGACTTGTCCTTGCTGCGATGCGACCTTAACCGTTGATCCCGTGCTCGCGGTCGTGCTCGACCATAAATTGCCGGTCAGGCCGCAAATGGCGGTGGCGCTCAAGGATGCCGTAAAAGCCGTCAATCAAGAAGCGAGCCGGCGCGATCAGAAATATCAGCAGATCGCCGAAGCGGAAAAAAACAAATCAAAAGTTCTCGAAGCCAAATTTCAGGAACTTTTCAAAAAGGCCAAAGAAGAACCTATCACCAAGCCGCTGAAAGACATCGACCTGGACTAGAATTGCTAGGATGCCGCGCCCTGAATGCGGCGGCGGAATTCCAGCGGCGACGACATATTGTCAAACATTTTCTTTACGCCGCCGCTGCCGGTAAGCGTCAGCGACCCGCAATTGGAAATCCTGCCAGTAACGCTTTCGATAAAGAGCTAGATCATGCGTGCCATGATCTTTGAAAAACCCGGCAAAGAGTTATCGTTATCGGACGTGGCTATGCCGCGGCCGAGCGCCGAGCAGGTTTTACTCCGTCTGCATGCATGTGCCGTCTGCCGAACCGATTTACACGTCATCGACGGCGAATTGCGGGAGCCCAAAACTCCGCTGATTCCCGGGCACGAAATTGTCGGCAGCGTTGCTGCTGTGGGCGCCGCAGTGACGCGGTTTAAAGTTGGCGACCGGCTCGGCGTGCCGTGGTTAGGTTGGACCTGCGGCGAATGTTCATTTTGCCGCGAAGGTCAGGAAAACCTCTGCGACCGGGCGAAGTTTACGGGCTATACGTTGGACGGCGGCTACGCCGAATACACCGTTGCCGATCAGCGCTTTTGTTTCCCCATTCCAGACGATTACAGCGACATCGAAGCTGCGCCGCTCTTGTGCGCCGGTCTCATCGGCTATCGAAGTCTAGTTAAAGCAGGAAATGGCAAGCGACTCGGCATCTACGGATTTGGCGCCGCTGCACACATCGTCGCGCAGGTGGCCAAATACCAAAACCGCGAAATATACGCGTTTACCCGACCGGGCGATAACGCAGCCCAAAAGTTTGCGTTGGCGCTTGGCGCGGTCTGGGCCGGCAGTTCCGATGAATTGCCGCCTGTGAAGCTCGATGCCGTGATTATTTTCGCGCCCGTCGGCGCGCTGGTGCCGCAAGCGCTCAAGGCCGTTCGAAAGGGCGGCACTGTGGTCTCGGGCGGCGTCCACATGAGCGACATTCCATCTTTCCCGTATGCGATTCTCTGGGAAGAACGATCGATCTGTTCGGTGGCCAATTTGACGCGTCGGGATGGCGCGGAGTTCATGGCACTCGCGCCTAAAGTTCCAGTGCGCACTCAGGTGGAAACTTTTGCGCTCGAGGAGGCCAATGAAGCTCTGCAGCGGCTGCGTTCCGGAAGGATTCACGGCGCGGCGGTGCTAGTCATTAAATAGAGCTCCGTCTACATCCTAGCCGGTATGAAGCTTGGCTCAAAAGAGTTAAGCGTTGTGAGGGTGCTCGTTGGGCGAATCTGCCGGAGTCTGCAAAGGCTCAATCAGCTCGCGGGCGAGTATTTCAATTTGCTCGCGCCAGCCCGAAAATGGTCCGCAGGGTCGCATGACGAATTTGCTGGCGCCCATGGCGATATAATCTCTGATTTTTGCGCGCACTTGTTCGGGATCGCCGAACGCGATGAATTCACTGGCCGGCATATCGGGCCGCGGCCGAATCGATTCGCCCGCCACTGCATGTGCTTTTTCCGACGTAGCTGCGAAAAAAAATGGAATCAGCACGCCGTAGTGATCTTCCGGAATCTGCCGGCCTGCATCCGCGGCATAACGGCGAATCGCTTGGATTCCGGTTTCGACTTCGGCGGGTGAAACAGATGATACCAGCCAGCCGTCGCCCAATCGGGCGGTGCGGCGCATCGCCGCTTGGCTACGACCACCGATCCATATCGGCAAGCCGTTTTTCTGCGAGGGGTGCGGCGTGATCGTGACGTCTTTTACGGAATAAAATTTTCCCTCAAAGCTGACGTTTCCTTCGGTCCAGAGGCGACGCATCAACGCGATCATCTCATCCGCACGCGCCGCGCGTTCCTTCCTGTTTACTCCGACGGCTTGCAAATCCGTCGAATCATCTCCACCCAACCCAAAAGCCGGAAACAAACGACCGCGCGAGAGAAAATCGAGCGTCGCGAGTTCCTTGGCCAAGACTACCGGATTGCGTGTCGGCAGCACCAGCGTGCTGGTGCCGAGCTTCATGTTTCGGAGGCGCCCGGCGATGTAGGAGAGGAACGTGACCGGCTCGAGCAGCGGTCGGTTAGAAACCAAACGGTCGCTCAGCCATATGGAATCCACGTCGAGCGCTTCGCAGTGGTCGACCAGATCGACAATCGAGTCGAGAGCGATTTCTCTCAGCGGCCATTGGCCGAAGGCTATGCCGATGCGCACTTTCATGCGGTCGGATTATTTTTCGTACAACTTTTTGATGAAACCACTCTTGTCCAGCTCTTCGACGAAGCTTGAATCGACAAACTCTTCCGGCTTGTGTTTCCAGACTTCCGGACGGGTTTGGGCGACGTACTCGTAGCTGGTCTTTAGGCCTTTGATATTCGGATACGGCGCGGGGATGCGGTATTTTGCAAACAGTTCCCAGGACTCCTGCGCGATCGAGTCATCATCGAGGCGCAGCATTTTCTTGATGGTCTTTTTGGCAAGCTCCGGCTCCTGCTTGAAGCGCGCGATCCCCTCTAAATGGGCACGCATGTAGCGCATGACCAGATCACGATCTTGTTTGATCTGGGTCCGTGTGGTGGCAATCTCGCTCCACGGATAATCGACTTCTTTGAAAAAATCCCACAAAACGTGAAATCCGGCTCGTTGCGCGAAGATAAAGTTAGGATGAGAAAGCGTCGCGCCTTGAATCTTTCCCTGTTGCAGCGCGAGAAATCGATCGCTGTCGGTGCCAATCTGAAGTAACGCGAAGTCCTTGTCGGGAACCAGCCCTTTTTGTCTAGCCAAATACTTGACCAAGAAATCGGTTAGCGATCCGAACGTGGTCACGCCGACGGTTTTGCCTTTGAGGTCTTCGCTGCGCTTGATTTCGGGCCGGACGACCAGCGATTGAATTACGCCGGGCATGGTATGCGCAAGGATCACCATGTCAGAGCCGGCAAGCACGGCGGTCATCACCGTCGGAGTGGCGATGGGCGAAATCAGCACGCTGCCTGAGATGAGGGCCTTTGAAGCGATGCCCGAGCCGGCCACCGCTACGGCATCGACGTCGAGACCGTATTTTTCGTAAATCTTGGCGTCCTTAGCGAAGTAGATAATGATATTTCCCATGCTGATCGCGGGGACGCCGACCTGAACTTTTTTTAGGCCCCGGGATTGCGCGAAAAGATTGGGTGTGATCAGAAGAGCGCCGAGCCATATTCCCAACACAAGTCGGCCTGATCTCATGGGCAATGCCTCCGTCGAACGGGTGATTACCGGCATTTACGCGTGCGCTTGAACGATTGTCAATCAGCAATGACATTGACAAGCGACAGTCTTTTGCACTAAGCACAACCGTATGCTGCCGAAAACATCGCGCGAATCATTGCTGGAACTATGCCGTCGCATGTTCGTCATACGCCACTTCGAAGAAAGTCTGGTGCCGCTCCACGACAAGGGCGTATTCGGCGGCCATTATCATCTTTACATCGGTCAGGAAGCGACCGGCGTCCCGGCGATCTCATGCCTGCGCGCCGATGATTATCTGTTCACGACGCACCGAAATCACGGCCATTTGCTCGCGCGCGGGGCTGAGCCGAAGAAACTCTTCGCCGAAATTCTCGGCCGCGCCGACGGATTGAACAAGGGTAAGGGGGGTTCTTTCCATTCTGTCGCACCCTCGCTGGGATTTCTTCATAGCTCAGGCGTTGTCGCCGGCATTATTCCGCTTTCGACCGGCACTGCCTATGCGGCCAAGGCGCAAAAGAACGGCCGTATTACAGTTTGCCTGTTTGGCGACGGTTCCCTCGAGGAAGGCGCCGCGCCGGAGGCGTTCAATCTGGCGTCGCTTTACAAGCTGCCGGTGCTGTTTCTCTGTGAGAACAACGGCAAGTACGGCGCCGGTCGTGCCGCAGCAGCAGCCCAATCATCAACGATGGCGGCCTACCCGCTCACGGATTTACCGAGGGCATACAAAATTCCAGCACAGCAGATCGATGGCATGGACGCCGGATTGGTGCATGCGACCATTTCCGATGCAGTGGAAAAAATTCGCGGTGGTAAAGGACCACAGTTCATCGAGGCGCAAACGGTGCGCTATCCTGGTAGCGAGACCAATTGGCCCACTGTGCCGCAACCGACGGACACCTCGCTGGCATGGGACGTCGGCAGTGTGCCGGAGAAAGCCCGCGAGTGGTATCGGTCGTGCGATCCGCTACTGATTTTCATCCGCGAACTGGTCGAAGCCAAACAGGCGACCAAGGAAGAAGTCGCCGGGATCGAGCGTCAGGTCAAAACTGATATCGCTGCTGCCGTGGAGTTCGCCGTCAACAGTCCTTATCCCAAGCCCCAGGAAGCCGAAAGAGATTTTTTCGCGCAGAGCTAATCATATGCGAGAGCTAGCCTATTACGAAGCCAAATTCGAGGCGCTGGACGAAATCATGGCGTCGGATCAGCGGGTCCATTTGATCAATGGAACATTTCTCAGCTTAAGCCCGCATCGGCATGTGTTTCAGAATCTCAAACAAAAGTACGGTGAACGGATGGTGGCGCCGCCGATTTCCGAGCTTGGCTTTTGCGGTATGGCCACTGGTGCCGCGATGGCTGGCCTTAGGCCAATCGTGGATCTCAGCACGGGGAGCTTTATCTATGAGGCGTGGCCACAAGTAGCCAACGAAGCTGCGAATGCGTTTTCGATGTCTGGCGGTCAGACGCGCGTTCCGGTGGTGTTTCATCTGTTTCACGGATTGCGCGGCGGCGGTGCAGCGCAGCACTCCGGCAGCCCCCAGGGGATGCTGTGGAACTGTCCCGGACTGGAAATCGCGATCCCGTCATCGCCGCGCGATGTCAAAGGCCTGCTCAAGAGTGCGGTGGCGAGCGATAATCCGACGATCTTTGTCGACCATACCAGGCTGTTGGACATCCGGGGTGAAGTTCCGGAGAACGACAAACCGACTCCGTTCGGCGTCGCTGACGTAAAGCGGGCGGGGCGCGATGTCACGGTGATTGCGACATCTTACACCGTGCAAGTCGCGCTTCGCGCAGCAGCCACACTCGCTCAAGAAGGCATTGAAGCCGAAGTTATCGATCCCCGGACCCTGGTGCCTTTTGATTTGGCGACAATCCTTCAGTCGGTCGAAAAAACCCATCGCGTGGTGATCGCCGATGAGACGCACCAAAGCTGCGGGGTTGCGGCTGAGGTCGCGGCGCGCATTGCCGAGAGCGGTTTTGATAAATTGAAAGCGCCGATTCGTCGAGTCTCAACCCTGGACGTGCCTGTTCCCTATAGCCCGCCGCTCGAAGCGCACATCGGACCGTCCGAAGAGCGTATCAGTGATGCAGTGAGAGCGACGCTGGCCTAACATTCTCGAGTTCTCGAAAAACTGAATTCTCCGGGTAAATCGCCCGTCCACCTCGCTTCCAATGATTTCGCGCAACGACAAAACGAGCGAGCTGCTCGATGTGTTTCGTCGCATGTGGTTGATCCGCGCCTTCGAAGAAAAGGCTTCACTGCTCTATGCCGAGCGCCAGATTGCCGGCCTCTTGCATCTGAGTATTGGCCAAGAGGCGGTCGCAGTTGGCGCGTGCAGTCTGTTGCGAAAAAACGATTACGTTTTCGGCGGGCATCGCTCACACGGTCATGCGATTGCGTGCGGCGCCGATATCAACAAACTGATGGCGGAACTTGCGGGGCGCACCACCGGCTACTGTGGCGGGAAAGGCGGCTCGATGCACATTGTCGCCAAGGAGACGGGCTTCATCACGGCGACGGGAGTTGTTGGCGGCACGATTCCATTGGCACTGGGGGCGGCATTCGCCGCGAAAGAAAGAAAAAACGGCCAGCTCGCAGTGGTTTTCTTCGGCGATGGCGCCGGTCAAGCAGGCGCCTTCCACGAATCACTCAATATCGCGAGCCTTTGGAAACTGCCGGCGATCTTTGTCTGTGAAAACAACGGCTACGCCGAATTTACGCCGCTCTCGGCGCACACGAAAGTCGAGCGCTTGGCGCAACACGCCGAAACCTATGGAATTGTGGCCAGCACGGTGGACGGCAATGATCTTCTCGCAGTGCGCGCAGTAATGACCGGAGCGGTAAAAAAATGCCGGAATGACAAAGGTCCAGTGTTTATCGAGTGTCTCACGCATCGGCTGCGCGGTCATTACGAAGGAGATCCGGCGAAGTACCGCGAGCTCTCGCAACTGGTCGAGTGGAAGAAGCAAGATCCGATTGTACGAGTCGAGCGCGTATTGCGAAAGAAAAAGCTGGCGACGTCGCGAGATCTCGAAGCGATGGAAGCGGAGGCACGTACGCTAGTCGAAAAAGCCGCGGAATTCGCGCTCACTTCACCGTTGCCCGCTGCTGAAGAAATTGTTCGCGACGTAATGGCCTGACAGCTAATGAGTTTTGACCGTGCGATCAGATAAGCAGCCGCTATGAAATGGCGTCACCCTGAGCGTAAGCGAAGCGTCTCATTATCGATAGAGATCCTTCGACTATGCCCAGGATGACGCGCCGATCACGAAAGATCATGTCTGAACAAACCTTCCTCGAAGCGATCCGTGCCGCTCTTGCCGAGGAGATGCGCCGGGACGCATCCGTTTATCTCTTCGGCGAAGATGTGGCGCTTGGCGGACCATTCGGCGCTACGAAAGGACTCGCGGAGGAGTTCGGCGCGAATCGTGTCGTCAACACACCGATCAGCGAAGGAACGGTGATGGGGCTCGCCACCGGCGCTGCCATCGCGGGGCTTCGGCCCGTGGTGGAAATCATGTTCATCGATTTCATCACACTGGCGATGGATCAACTGGTGAACCACGCGGCAAAACTCCACTACATGTCGGGCGGCCAACTCGAAATACCGCTGACTATCAGGGTGCAATGCGGGATTACCGGCGCCATGGGCGCCCATCATTCGCAAAGTCTCGAGGCGTGGCTTGCGCACGTACCGGGCTTGAAGGTGTTGATGCCGGCAACCCCGGCGGATGCGAAGGGGCTGCTAAAGACGGCGATTCGCGATAGTAATCCCGTCGTCTTCATCGAACACCGGGGCCTTTACTGGACAACGGCCGAGATTCCGCCAGACGATCACCTGGTGCCCATTGGGAAAGCGAAAGTCGTACGGGAAGGTGACCAGATTACGATCCTTGCGCTCGCGAGCATGGTTGGCCCGGCGCTTGGCGCGGCGGATGAACTCGCCGAGGAAGGTATTTCCGTTGAAATGATCGATTTGCGTAGTGTTTCGCCTCTCGACATCGAAACCATTGTCAATTCCACGAAAAAAACCAGCCGGGTGATTGTGGTACACGAAGCCGTGAGGCAGAGCGGGATCGGGGCGGAGATCGCCGCGCTAGTCCAGGAACATGCTTTTTACCATCTCGATTGCCCCGTGTTGCGCATTGCCGCGCCGTTCGCGCCGATACCGGCGGGAAGATCACTCGAAGCAGCATTTCTCCCCGGAAAAGAACTTATTCTTGAGGCGGCTCGCAGGTTGATCGGCTCTCGGTAATTCAGCATATTCAGTCTACCGCGGCTACTGAAGCTATCCAGTCATCCGCTGCAGGGGATGGCTCGGCTGCTTGATTTTCTGATCTCGTCTTCCCTGTGGGAGCGGTTTTTTAAATTCGCTCCATTTCGCCAGACAATTCTTCAGAATGGCGCAGCATAGACTTGACGAAACCGCGCTGGTGTCGTCAGACACGGTTCAAAGTGTCACGAATGTCACCGCTGACAAACTGCTGATGGCAGAGAGTTCTCGGCTGAGTGGCTGCGATTAAAAAAACCAAAAGATTCAAGTAGGTGAGTGGTTGTGCTTAGTGGCATATTGCTTGCTCTACTTGCGAGAGAAGTCGGGAGGAGAAGATGCGGTTAGGATCATCCAATTCCAAAACCATTTCATTTGATCAAAATGATTTCCGAGCAGCGAAGTGCGAAAAATGCGGGACGAAGATTTACCCAGCGTCGTTGCTGGAGGCCCATGTGGTCCGCCATGAGCAACGTGATCGTTGGTTTAGTGACGAATTGAGAAAACTAAAACATACCTTCTCTCATATGAGGGATCTCGCTTAAACTATTCCGTCTCCCACGGGGAATCTGTCCCCAAGAAGCTCGCGCGTGCCCCCACACGCGCGAGCTTCTCCCCTCCCGTATACCGTTATCCTTAGTGGATCTGCGAAAATCGGCATAACTCATAGGGCTCAATCTCATAGCCACTCTATTCAAAGAAAGCACCTTCAATCAGGACTGGCTTTGCTGCGCCTTGCTCGTGTGCTCGCCCGGGAATCGCCGTGCCGTCAGGATTGAGCCGCTGATCCGCTTTGTCCGGGCCCGCGCCAATGCGCGCCATGACCAAAGGGTCCGTGCCCGAGTTGCAGAACTGATAATAGCAGCCTGCCGGTAATACAATCGCATTGTTCTTGCCCGCCCTGAGAATCGTCTGCCCGTCACGTCCAGTATTGAATTGAGCGGTGCCCTGCAAAACCAAAAAAATATGATCTTCTTTGGTGTGAGAGTGCAGGGCATTTTCGCCAATACCGGGTGCATAGCAATGAATCCGCAAAGTCATCAAATCGGTCTCTGCCAACAGTGTGCGCGTGTGTCCCTCTTTCACAAGCTGCGTTTTTAACTGCACGACCTTTGCCTGTTTGTCCATAGGTCCTCCTGCGGCCGAACTTTAGCTGGCCGATCTTAAGCCAGCATCAGGGCCGTTGCAAATTCCAAATTGCTCGGATTATGTGGCGATGAACGATCGAGCTGAAAATTGACAACGTTGCTCGCTGAAATGATCGCCATCTGTTCCGCCATGGGTTGGGCCGGCGATTCGGTTTTGGTGCGCTTCGGCTTGCGTCAGTCGAATATTTTTGCGGCGATGCTGGTAAGCTATTCCGTCTCGATCACGTGCATGTGGAGCTATCTGATCGCGACGACCTCGTTGGAATTTCTTAAATCACCGGCGATGGTCTATTACGTGATCAGCGGTTGTATGCAGCCGCTTTTTGCACGAGCGCTTTTTTATGAGGGGATCACGCGCATCGGCGTTGCCCGCGCCGGTCCGCTACGCGGCAGCGAGCCTCTGTTCGCTGCCGCGATCGCGGTTCTAGTTTTTCATGAACGACCGGGCTGGCTCGTCTTTTTCGGCACCCTGCTGATCGTAGCGAGTCTTTGGTTGATTTCCGGGAAACAGGAAGGGCAGCGTAGGTGGCGCGTGACCGATGCGCTTTTGCCGATCAGCGCCGGGTTCATTTCGGCGGTCTCGCAAAGTCTGCGCAAGCAAGCGTTGAAAATTATTTCCGACCCGTTCGTCGCCGTGGCCGTCGTCACCACGGTTTCCCTGATTCTCCTGTTGGTCTTTGCGTTCAGCACCAAACGAGGCGCGCTGTTTAGAATTGCTCCGCGCAGCCTGTTATTTTTCTTCTGCGCCGCTTCACTGGCGACACTGGCGCAGGTGGCGAACTTCGTTGCCCTCGGCCATGGTGCGCTTTCGGTGATTATTCCGCTTGTCAATACCACGCCCTTGTTTGCCGTGCTGTTTAGCGCCGTTTTCCTTCGGAATATCGAAACGGTGAACCGGCGGATTGTCTTAGGAGCCATAACCATGGTTGCGGGGGTATTGCTGATAACGATTCGGTGATAGACAAAAACCGTACGGCAGCTTGGATTAGCAGAATCGTTTGTTAATCTGTACATAGGTTGTAAATTGCGTTCTAAGCGGTAGCTAGACTGGATTGGGAAGATAATGCCGGCATACGAAATTTACGTTCATTGCGCTGATTGCGGCGGCGAACATCCTCTGCTCATGAAAATTCATTTGGATGAGGGCCCGGACCGCAAGCAAAGCGTCGCGGAATCTTTTCGCGTGCGTCCTAGGCCGCCGCAGGTTTTGGCACTCAAAGGTCACAACGCGCTCTGCCTCAAAAGTGGCCGGAAGTTTAAGCTGGATGATGATGAGCAGGTCTTCTTAGTTCCGTCGGGATTTTTTCAACTCTGACGATCCTCGTCCAGAGAGCCCACTCAAATCAGGTAAAGACCGGTCGGTGCAACGCACTCAAAAGAGTCATGTCTCTGATTGTAAGGATATCTTAGAAATTTTGTTTCGGATACGCGCAGCAGCAGGGTTCATCCGAATCCACCGCAGGTCGTCCTATCGAGACCTGCTGGCGTGTGACTGCGGCTCGTGACTCGGCGTTTATTTACCGTACAGCGATTTGATAAATCCGCTCTTGTCCAATTCTGCGATGAAGCTCGAGTCGGCGAACTCTTCCGGTTTATGATTCCAGACGTCCGGTCGGGTGGCGGCGACATACTCGAAGCTGACTTTCATTCCGGGCAGGTTAGGATAGGGCGCGGCGATAAACGCTTTGGAAAAAATTTCGTAGGATTCATTGACCAACTCATCGTCATCCATGCGCAAGGTTTTTTTGATCACCTTGCGGCCGAAATCGCGGTCTTTTTTGAAGAGCGCAATGCCTTCGACATGAGCCTTCACATAGTTCATGATCTTCTCGCGGTCGCTCTTGATGCTCGCGCGCCGAGTCGTAATCTCCATCCACGGATAATCGAGTTCCTTGGCGGCATCCCACAGCATGGGAAAGCCTAATTTCCGCGCCGTACCGTAGCCCGGATGCGACAATGCTGCGGCATCCACAACGCCGGACTTGAGAGCGGCGATGCGCTCCCCGTCGCCGCCCATCTGGATGAATGTCAGATCCCGATCCGGGTTCAACCCTTTTTTCTTCGCTATGGACTTGACCAAGAAATCGGTGAGCGAGCCAAGGCTCGATACCGCAATTTTCTTTCCCTTCAGATCTTCGACTCTTTTGATCTCCGGCTTTACCATCAACGCGTGAACCACGCCGGGCATCGTGTGCGCGAGAATCGACATGTCCGAGCCGGCAAGATTCGCGGCAATAACCGTTGGCGTCGCAATCGGACAGACGTCGATATTGCCGCTGATCAGCGCTTTGGATGCGATACCTGAACCATTGATTGTGATGACTTCGCCGTCGAGTCCATACTTGGCGTAGAGATTGGCTTCCTGCGCGACAAAAATAATGATGTTGGCGACACCGACTGACGGCACGCCGACGCGTATTTTTTTGAGCTTGGTTTGCGCGTAGCTGCGGTCCGGCAATGAGACTAGCGCCAGCATCGCGCTGATCAAGCAAACTACCAATCCACGCATACAAATCTCCTGCTCGCGAAGGCTCATACCATCTGCATATAGACGTCGACCAAAGCCGGGCGCTTCTCTTCCTTGATGACCTTGATCGCGCGTTCAACCGCGGGCCGAATCTGATCCGGCTCCGTGATCGGTCCCTCGCCATGAACACTGAAAGTGCGAGCCAGGTTGGCAAAATCAACCGGCGGCTTCGCCATTTCCATACCGACCAGTTTATTTTCCACCGGCCGGCCGCGGTGCAGTGCAACCTTTTCCTGGTGTTCGACATCGTTGTAATAAACCCGGTTGTTGGTCATCACCGTCAAGAGCGGCACACCGGTATTGGCAGCCGTCCACAACGAACTTGGCGTGTAGAGCATCTCGCCGTCGCGCTGCAGATTAATGCAGATTTTGCCGGTACCGCGATACGGCAGTGAGGCGCCGACGGATGCGGCGGGACCGTAACCCAAGCCTCCGCCGCCGTAGCCGCCGAGAAACAGACCCGGCTTGTCCCAGGTCCATAAACGGCTTGGCCATCCGCGAAAGGCTCCCGCCACCAACAGCCAGTCCTCATTCTTGATCGCTTGCCAAATCTCATGGGCCAAACGTGGCGGGGCGATCGGCCGTTCGTCCCAGCGCTTTTTCAAATCGGCCTGCCAGCGCGCGTGCACTTCTTCATGCTGCCCCGCCAGTGCTTTGCGACGGTCATCGAGTACGCTCTTGGAAAATTTGCCCTGCTTTTTGATTTCTTCGGCGAGGGCAGGCAGAAAAACTCGGGTGTTGGCGACGATCGGCAGATCCACCGGCGCCAGTTCCTGAAAATCGCTCGTCCAGCCCCGCACGACAATGTCTTTGAGCGTGATGTTGATTACTTTGCAGCCCGGTTTGGTCGCCGGCACGTTGGCGTGGGTGTTGGGATCGCTGCGCACCAAGGCGCCGTACAGATCGGTAACATCGAGGCCCATGATCACGTCGGCATTGGCGATCAGCTCGCGATTTCTGCCGGTGAGATTGAGCGCGTGCGTATTGGGGAAATTCAAACGCGCGCCGAGATCGATCACCGGTATGGACAACAAATCGGCGAGCGCAACGAGACTCAGCACCGCTTCGTTGTTGCGGCCGACATAATCGGCGAAGATCACCGGGTTTTGCGCCGACGACAAAAGCTGCGCCGCTTCCTTGATCGCGTCATAGTCGGCTTGCAGCGCTGCCGCGGGGCGAAATCGCTTCGGGTCGGGCAACGGAATTTCTTTTTCAATCGCGGCTTCCTGATCGCTGACATCGAAGCACAGGTACACGGGCCCGCCCGGATCGCTCATGGCGATCCGATAGCCGCGCATAATCGATGACGGAAACGCTTCCACGCCTACCGGCTGGTCGTCCCATTTCACGAAATCGCGCACGAGATTACCTTGAACTTGCGCCGTGTGGATCCAATCGATCCAGGGGCGGCGCTTGCTCGAATTCATGGGACCGGTGCCGCCCATCACCATGACCGGCGTGTGATCGCACCAGGCATTGTAAATCGCCATCGAGGCGTGCTGCAGGCCGACGACGTTGTGTACGATCGCCGGCATAATTTTTCCCGTGGCCTTCGCATATCCGTGCGCGACCGCGACGGCGATCTCCTCATGGCAACATAAGATCATTTCCGGATTAGGAGTGCGGCCGCTTTCGTAATTGACGAGCGAGTCGTGAATGCCGCGAAAACTCGAGCCGGGGTTGAGTGAAACGTATTCGATGCCGAGAATTTTAAGCAGGTCGACGACTAGATCGGAACCGTATCGAGCAGCCATAACTCCTCCTGTGGGTACTTGATTAGGCAGGTTTCAAAAAGTTTTCTCGCGCCAAAATGAACTGTCATTTCGACCGAAGGGAGAAATCCTTCCGGAAAGATCCCTCACATCCGTTCGGGATGACAGCCATGGCCGTGGGTCAGCAAAATCATCGTCCTTGCAATTCAGCGCACGCCCTCGCGTATGGTTCAACTGGTGATTCTTCAAAAAAAGCGCGCTGTCAGACTGTTTACGTCCGTCAGCGCGCCAACTCACAGCAACAATCTGTCTGCTCCCTATTGCAACGGGTGCGGGATATCGATGTCGTAGAGATTTTTGACGTTGGTGTACACAAGCTTTTTGCGAATATCCTGCGGCAAGTGGCCGAGATCGCGATCGATGTATTTTTTTGACTCCGGCCAGGTGGAGTTGCCATGCGGGTAATCATTGGACCACATGCAGTTGTCTTGTCCCCACCATTCGAAGTTGTGCCCCGCCACAGTGTCGCGGAAGAACGTACCGAAGATTTGGGTTTTAAAATATTCGCTGGGATTTTTTGTGAATGGCGGCGGGTTCACCTTTTTGAAGCGATTATAGTAGTAATCCCACTGCTGCATCATGAAAGGCATCCAGCCGATCTCGTTTTCGACGCTGACGATTTTGAGATTCGGATAGCGCTCCAGCACGCCATAAAAAATCAGTTCAAAAATGTCGTCGATGATTTCCTTCAATTTTAAATTTACGCTGCCGCGATAGGCCTCGACTCCCGTGCGTTTGTTGCCGAAGACAGATTCCTTGTGATAGCCGTGCCCGGTCAGGATGTGCAGGTGCACCGGTAGGTTGAGATGCTGGGATGCCGCCCAATATCGGTCGTAATGTTCGGAGTGAAAAGGCAGATCGGGGTGCGGCGCCTGCCAGATGATCGATCCTTTCATGCCGGCCTTGGCGCAGCGCTCCAGTTCCTTCACCGCCTCGTCGATGTTGTAGACGGAAACCGCGGCAATGCCGATCAGCCGTTTTGGCGATGTGCGACAATAGTCGATCAGCCAGTCGTTGTACGCGCGAAAGCTCACTTCCTGAAGCTTCGCGTCATCCATCGCGAAATGCGGCAAGAGGTAAGTCGGGTATAACACCTCGGCGCTCAGACCGTCGGTCTCCATTTCTTTGATGCGATGTGAAGGATCCGATCCGCCTGGATGGGTTTGAAAGCTGCTGCCCACCTCTAATTTGGGAAAGCGCGGTACTTGATCCTTGTATGATTGCGGCGCCCGCTCGGCGAGAATCTCCGAGGGCTCCATGACGTGCGAGTCTGAGGAAATTAATACTTCGAATCCTGCATCGCTGCCATTAACGGCCATAACTTGATCCTCCTGTCAGATCTTTCGCCTCTTTCTACCGCTGGTCTATCACCGCAGCAGCGCGAGCGTCAAGATCGAGAGAATTGGAGTACCGGAGTATTGGAGTGTTGGGATGATCGGTCTGACACATTACTCCATTGCTCCAACACTCCATTATGCCATCTTTAAAAGAGTCCTTCCTTCTCAAGTTTTCGGACCATGCGATCATCTATGATGTCTTCGACCCTGAGCTTGCGGATGGGCTCGCTAGTTTTTCCGAGCAAACGAATCACGTTCCGCAGACCCTCCGCATTGGGATAAATTTTCCTATCGTAAAGCGTGCGCATCATCTCGTAACCAGCCTGGGCATCCTCGATTTTGGACAGGCGCAGCTCTCTGGTAAGCGTTTTGACCACGGCCGCTTTGTTGCCAGGATTGTTGACGTAAGTGATCGCCTCGACCATCGCGCGCAGAGTGCGCTCGGGAATTTCCGGTGTGCGGTCGATGAGGCTGCGCTTGGCGATCATGCCGAGCCCCTGATAGGGGATGCCCATTTTCATCAGGTCGCCGAGCATGCGGTAGCCTTGGCGTTCCAGTTGTGCGCCGTAAGCATAGCCGAGATAGCCGCCGTCGATGATGTTTTGCGTGATCGCTTGCGCCAGCACGGATTGATCGCCGATGATGCGAAACTGAATGTTGTCGCGCTCGGGATTGAGGCCCCAGTGCTCGAAGGCGAGCATGGAAAACATCCAAACTCCGCCGCCGATGCTTTGCACGCCGACTCGCTTGCCTTTCAAATCCGCCGGCGTTTTGATGCTCGGGTTGACCATAAACGCGCCGTCGAGCTTGTTGATCAAACCGGCGATATAAGCCAGATCCAAACCGCCCGCCATGGCGCCGAGCGATGTGCCGGTCGCCGAGCCGACATGAAACTGGGTCTCGCCAGCCGCGAGTGCCGACATGCCGACCTGGGCATTGCGAACGTTTACAATGGTCGGATCGATGCCGTACTTGTGAAAAATTCCCGCATCGCGGGCAACCCAGAGAATACCGCTGCGTTCGTTCAAGCCGCCGAAAGTATAAATGACTTTGTAGGGCGCCGATGCCGCGCGCGCTGCGAGCGGTAGAAGCATCATTGACAGAAACAGTGCAACTCCGCCGCGGCAAAGCCTGCGGTATGTCATCGCTCCTCCTTAGCGGTACGGATTTCTTCTACTACTCCCGCGTAAACCTAAGTTGCAAGAGACAAAGTTCCGCTAGACGAGAAAAAACGAGTTTGTACTCTGGCTCTTCGGCGATCAAAGGCCAGCCTGCCGGACCTGCGCTCGGGCAAGGCGTCAGAAAAATTCCTCGCTGACGCCAACCTCTTATACCGTTAAGAAATAAAATTCCTCGGTCCTGCGGTCCGCCCCGTTTGACAAAGGGGGCTATGGGGGATTTATCCTTCGTTGCTGCGAACCCGCACAGCTCGTTTTCATTCTCTGTATTGTGCTCGTTGGATCATGAAATACTCTGTAAAAGCTTCGCCTGGGTTTGCATCCGCCCCTCGATACACGAACTGCGCTACTCGGAGAATCGGCTTTAGACCGACCATCCTGAGTAGGCAGCGGCCACGCTGCTGTATCGAAGGATATGCCGCTCGCGCTAATCAGCAACCCTGAGCATGTCGCAGGATGAACAAGGTGTTTTCACACAATCTGACGCTCGAAATGATCCCCGCCGTAAAAGATCCCATGAAACTCGATGACGACGCGAGAGCCCTGCTGCATTGACATGACGTGTATATCGAAGATATTAGCGGCAGCAGCAACTAGAATTAGACAAACCGCTTTTGCGAGCACCTTGTGTCGCATTCCTCTCGCCACGTCGCAAAGAGCGCATCCATCAGAGGCTTGAGATTTTCATTGTTATGGTATCGTTTGTCCTGCGGCTACGGTATTACCATCGTCGATGCTCAGGACTTTACCGTGGCGCTCGAGAATGGGTATTCAATCGGTTCATTGCACCGCGATCCACAATCGCCTCGGCGCGGCCGGATATCGACGCCGCTGCGCTTCATCAGTCTACAGGCGCACACCGGCACGTCTTATTTCATCACATTCAGTGGGAGGCGCTCTAAAGCATGGCGCTGAATTTATTGCCGCTCGGCAGTTTGGGCGCGATCGAGAGCAACGGCACCGTGACTTTCGGCATATGGCTGCCGTGGGTGGCCGCCGCCGACGGCAACGCGGTCACGGTGAAGATCATTCACGAGCGCGATCAGTTCCTGCAGAACATTCCACCGCAGGAATTTGCGCTGGCGCACAGCGTGCGCGCGCCTTATGGCGATTTTTGGTCGGTGACCGTACCTATCGCCGGGACGCCGCCTAGTGTGGCGGGGTCGGCCTGGGGCAGCCCCGGCCGCTACCTCTATCGTTACCGTATCGATAATCCAAACGTCGGCAGCCTTGACTGGATCATCGATCCCTGCGCGCGCGAGTTCGGTGTCGGCAAGCTTTCAGCATTCACCCTCGGCTATCAGCCGTACGTTTGGAGCTCGGGTGAGGCGAACTGGCGCACGCCGCCGCTCGCGGACTTAATTATCTATGAGATCAATATTGCCGAGCTTGGCGGCGACCTGGAGCGCACGAGCAATTTGATGGCATATCTCGCCGACCTCGGCGTCAACGCCGTCGAGGTGATGCCGCTCTCGAACGTCGCCGCGTCGGTGGACTGGGGCTATCTGCCGATCGGTTATTTCGGCGTCGACGAACGGTTCGGCAAGCGCGCGGATTTCCAGCAAATGGTCGACATTGCGCACCAGCACGGCATCGCGGTGATCGTCGATGCAGTTTATGGCCACACCGGCATCGATTTTCCTTACTTCGACGCGTACACCCGGCTCCAGTATCGCGAGAACCCCTTCATGGGGCCGTTCGCCAAGGACTATTTCAGCAGCTTCGGTAAGAGCACGGACTTCAATCGCGAGCTCACGCGCGATTATTTTTACAGCGTCAATCATCACTGGCTCGAGGTCTATCACGTCGACGGCTTCCGCTACGATTGCGTGCCGAATTATTGGGACGGTGCACTTGGCGTCGGCTATGCAAAGCTCGTCTACGAAACTTACCAGCTGACCAAGAGCAAAATCGCTCAAGGACAACCCTTCTGGAACCGCTTTGATACCGGCGCCGGTGCGCCGCTCGCGCTCGTTCAGTGCGCCGAGCAGTTAGAGGGACCCGAAGAGGTGCTGCACGCGACGTACTCCAATTGCACCTGGCAGAACCATACCTTCGATGCCGCCAAGGCGGTTGCGCGCGGCGATCGCGGACGGATTTTTGACTTGGGCATGTCGCTCGGACTGTTCGGCTATACCGAGCAAGAGAACACCAACGGCGATCTGATCCCCAAAACCGCGCTGCAATATATCGAGAATCATGACCATGAGCGGTTTCTCTGCAATTTCGGCGTGAGCAATCCAGATGAGGCCGGGAACCCGCTTTTTCTCGAGGGCGACCGCAATCTCTGGTACATGCTCCAGCCGTACCTCATCGCAATTCTGATGAGCAAGGGACTGCCGATGCTCTGGCAGGGAGAAGAATTCGGAGAGAATTATTTTCTTCCGGATTTCGGCGCCGGAAGGGTGGCGCTGCTGCGCGCGCTGCGTTGGGATTATTTTTACGATGTTCCGGGCCAGCGGCTGGTGCAATTGATACGAAAGCTGTTGCGCATCAGGCGAAGCCGCGCACAGACCCGGCGCGGTGCATACTTTTTTTTCAATGACTGGCAGCGCTATCAATCCCGCGGCGTGCTCCTGTTCGCGCGCTACGACGGCCCGGCATACACATTGGTGGCAACCAACCTCGGCGACGCCGATCAGACGGTGCCGTTCTGGTTCCCGATCGGCGGTAATTACCTCGAAGAGCTTCACGGCGGCGCGCTTAACCTGAGCGCCATTGCGCCGCTGCAGGAAACCCGACTCACCATTCCGTCTCACTACGGACGCATATGGAGCGCGATCGGACCGTGACGTCGTGAAAAACCCGATTCCATCAGTCACGGCAGGCCAAAACACGCATTGGCACTGGGTCAATTGGTCAACTCAGGGAAGAGCTCTGATACGCGACTAAGAATTGCTAGCCGCGAGGTTTGCAAATCCCTGGAGCGTCCCATCGGGTGTTCTGACGACATGTTTGAGCGGCGCGCCCGAAAGATAACGGCGCGTGTTGTCGCGCACCAAGTCGCTCATGCGCCGCCACAGTTCGCGCCCGCCGTTCCCGCCGACATGGGGCGTCATCAACACGTTGGGAAGATCCCAGAGTGGACTTTCCGCAGGCAACGGTTCCCTGGCGAAAGCGTCGAGCCCAGCGCCCAAGATGCGATTTTGGCCTAGCGCGCTGGCCAGAGCCGCCTCGTCGACGACCTTGCCGCGGGAGATGTTTACGAAAACCGCAGTTTCTTTCATGAGCGCGATTCTTTCAGCGCTCAAAAATCCGTGTGTACCGGCGTCGAGCGGCATCGCGCACATGACGACGTCGGCGGTGGGAAGCAGCTCATCGACTTTTTCCCGGACCGCGACGCGGTCGATCTCCGGCACAGCGGGTGTGCGTGCGCGGGTGACGCAGATCACTTCCATGTCGAATGCCTTCGCCTTGCGCGCGATGTCCTGGCCGATACGTCCCATGCCGAGGATCACCATGCGCGCGCCGTCCGGCGACATCATATAACGGGGCAAGGTCTGGCGCGCAAAATCATGTCGTGCGCGCAGCGGCTCGAACCGGCGAAAGCCGCGCATGACACCGAGCATCAGTGCGATAGCATGGCCCGCCAGCACCCGCTGGCTGACGTCGCCGCTATTCGTCACCCACACGCCGTCCGGCAGACCGGCTCTCAGCGCTACATCGATGCCCACCGTGGTGAACTGAATCCATTTGAGCGTCCGAGCTTTCTCGCGCACCAATTTCGCGAACTCCGGCGTAAAAGCCGAATTGTAGACATGAAAAATTTCCGCGCCGTCGAGCGCATCAGAAAGATTTTCGAGGCTATTCACCTTGACCGCTTCGATTTCGGGAAACTCCCGCAGGAACGCTTCATCGACGACATCGTGAGTGGGGTGCACGAACTGGGTAATGCGAACTGTCATGACGGCTTTATTCGGTCTTGGTAGATATGGAAGTACATGCTAGAGCGGAATCATTCGAGGCTCTCTTAAGTCTTTCTGTTGGATTTTTAAATGTTGAGATTTAAAAGCCTGGAGCTCTGCCATCTTTTTTTGCTCGTTACAGCGCATCCAACTCTGCGAGTTTGGTCTCAAGAACGACAACAATCGCGGTAGCCAAGCCATCAAAATTTTGACCGTACTGAATGAGATCGGACGGTGTCGGTGGCGATGCTGTGTTACCTGAATGTGCACATTCGTTACGCATTTCAATAAAACTAGTCAAAAATAAATCCAAATCTCCAAAGCCGCCCGGCGGCACCGCTTTGATTTTTTTCCAAGGTTCTTCGATGCCAACCGAACTCAACAGGCCGCCAACAACGCTCGGACCGGGATTCGCTTCGGTGTCAGCAAATGCTTCCCATGCCAAAGTATAGCCGTTGGTCGCACTCACAGATGCTAACCGCGCCGCAAGATCTTCGCAGAGTGAGGTGTCATTTGTCTTTCTCGCCTTGCGAATCTCTCTGCCAAGCGCGCGAGCCCCATTCTCGAAGTGGATGATTTTCATTCGTGCAGGGAGGATTGAAAGTGGTTTTCCGAGGTCATTGACGTGCGCAATGAATCGGCACATGCATAGTTTGAGAAAACTTTCGAAGTACCCACTTAACAAAACTATCGCGCCACATCGAATTGCAACAGTGGCTGGCATCATTCTCGACTCGAGAGCCTCTGGAGTCGTAAGCCAGTCCGCCACTTTCGCAATGCGAGAAATTTCGCTTTGAAAGTCCGCAAGGGCAGATCGCATCTACTCACCGGCTATGTCAGCGCAGCGCGGACTGCTTGTCTAGCCAGTTCCACGCGTGTCTCTATTGCTCCCCGACCATTAGTTCCTGAGCCAATCGCTTTTTGGAACTCAGGCTTCGTCAACAGTGCGGCAATGGAGTCGCGTGCAGCAGGTATTTTATCATTCGTTATCGTAGCGGGCGGGAAATCCGCGAACGCAATCATCACAGCGTCTGCGAGTGGGATTGACCGCTTACGTGATTGAGTATAAAAAGCCTCGGAACCGAATACATGCCAACAGTTAATGGCGGCTCGCGTAAAGCGATCACGATCTTCCTTTTCCATCGTCGGGTTTTGTTTATATAAGGCGTTTCGACTGTCCATAAACTCGCTCAAATAATCCTTAAAACGAACAGACATATTTTGGTGTTCGTACAGCGCAAAAAACCTCAACGCGAGTTCGAGATCGGTCATCTGCTGATAGAGCGTATTCTGCTCTGCATCTAGTTCATCGAGCGGTATATTCCATAACTTACAAAATTCTGGCAGGCGTGAGACTTCCAGTAGTAAATCCGTGAATTTCCCTCGGTACACAGCGTTGCGGATCTCCATATTGTTAGCACTAACACCACCTGTGTTGAGACGGTCGAATACATCATATTTGACTATTGGTGATGATTCCCTGAGCAATACAATCGCCTGTAAAAAACGACGCGTGAGATACTTGTCTAGCTGCCGTTTGACCATGTCGGAATACGTCATCCCATTGAGCTCGTCCCAAACATCCAGCCCCTTCAACTTAAGATTATTACTCAGGAACTTTGAAATCGCCGTCAGACGCTGTCGTCCGTCAAGAACAACGTATTGACCGTACTCGTCTTCACCCAAAAAAACAGGCGGAATGGGCACGTTCATGACTAAGGACTCGATTAGCCTAGATTGCCTGCTTTCGTCCCAACGATCTCGCCGCTGGAATTCGGGATTTAGCTTGATCTGTTCTTTGAGCATCGCTGGTAATGTCGATACAGGTAGGTCTAGCTTTTGCGACACGAGCTGTCGCATTTGCTTTTGGTACTTCCTCTCAATCGCAGGCAGACCGTCGGTTTGATCATCGCCATCCCCCGTTTCAATAGGAATGGAATCGGTGGGTTTTTCTATCTCTGCCATCATTAACCCCTTTCTGACCGTCCACAATTCCACGGTCACGACTGCTATGCGTGAGAGGCAATGTAATTAGTAATAGGTTAGTCTTCATGATCGCGACTGTCTGTGGTGGTGGAGCCCTAGAATCGGGTGTCGTATTCCCGCGACAGACGGGTCAGGAGCGCATTGTACTCTAAGTGCAACACGCCGTAATCTTTCCATGTAAACGGATACGGACGGGTGTTTGTAGCAGTGAAATTTAGAATCAGGAATTCGTCAAAGACCGGTAGCGCATCTTTTCTCAACCGCGCTTCGGCGTCGGCAGCTTCTTGAAAAGGATGTTTATTCTTTCCATCGGTAGGAAACCGTCTGCGGCCTTCGTATGAGGTGTACGAATTTGACCAATTGATCCCGACAAAACCTATGCAGAGCGGATTGCCGCCATGTTTCTTAAACATCGTCACTTGACGCTGCAAATCGCCAATGACTCGGTCGATTTGTTTAATCATCGCCTTGGCCAAGATCTTCGCTTCAACGCCGATTTCAATATTAGCTGTCGGCCCACGCGCTACGACGAAGTCCTTTTCAACAATCGCAACCGCAGACGGGACAAGTTCTCCGAACGTACCGTCGCCACGCCTTGCGCTTTTTCCGGTGGTGATATTTTTTAAGTTGATGACTCGATCATGAGCTGCGATTCTCGCGGGCAATTTGGCTGATTTGCCGACTGCGAGCAGATCTTCGTAAAATTCTACAGCGACAAGATCGCCAAGATTGGATTTTCGATGCAGGTACTTGGTGCCATCGAATAAACGGCGAAACGTCTCCAGCAATCGCATAGCGCTATTCTGTCGTCACAATGCATGTCGTAGCGCGATGCGTGCGTTTATGCTTCGTCTCCTTTAATAAACGTTCAGTTGCGAGCGAAACGTATTTAGGCTCAATATCGCAAGCGATGCTGTGTCGCCCTGTATTTATTGCCGCAACGGAGGTAGTGCCGGTTCCGCAGAACGGATCCAGAACGGTGTCTCCGGCAAAGGAAAACAATCTGATTAGCCGCTCTGCGAGCGGAATGGGAAATGGCGCAGGGTGACCTTTCCTCGTCGATTCTCCTTTTACGTCAGACCATGAAGAGGTCAACCAGCTTTTCATTTCATCTTTGGACAACATCGACAGGGTTTTTTGAATCGGCGTCGGTGAACGGTATTCACCTCCTTTTCTGAAGAAGAGAATGTACTCGACGTCATTCTTGATTATGGCGCCGGGTTGGTATGGTTTGCCGTAAAATCCGGCGCCGTTTCCTTTGGCTTCGGTAACTCCATTGGCTATTTTGAACCATAGAATAGGCGTGAGACAGTCCAAGCCTATTTTTCTCATCCTCACCTGAATGTCTGCATGTAGCGGCATAACGTAATGACGTCCTTCCCGTTTGCGCGGCACGCACACATCGCCTACCACAGAGCAGATGCGACCACCTGGGACCAATACGCGTGCGCACTCGGCCCATGCTTTGTCCAACTCGTCGAGAAAATTTTCGTACAAGTCTATTTCGCCGAGCTGTCCCGCATGAGTTTCATATTGTTTCAGGGTCCAATAAGGCGGAGATGTAACAATGAGATGTACTGATCGACTTGGAATCCAGTCTAGATTTCGGGCATCAGCCTCCTTAATTTTATGACTAGTGGTATTGTAAGGAAACGGCCACTCTGTTGCTCTGAGGGATGCATTCAGCTTGAGCAACTTCGGCAAAGTTCCGCGTTGGTTGTCCTTCCAGATCGCGTCCAACTCCGCAACCTTTGGATTGAAACGATCGACTTGACGTTGCTGATAGACCACCTTAGTCCTGGTCTTTACCAGCTTGATGTTTTCGTTTTGCCGTGATGGTTTCATGCCGCGCCTTTCATATAATGGGCTGGCGGATTTTATTGTGATCAGTAAACTTTAGCAAGAATATTACAATTCCAACGCAGAGTTTGATAAGAAGGAGAAAGAAATTCCGCTATCAGGCTATGTCCCGGTAACATCGCTCATCAGCATTGTTAATACTAGATAGAGGGTTTTGTGAAGCTTTCGTTATTCATCCCAACCAAAGCTCATTCTTCTCACCTAAAAGGCAGTCGGAGCAGCCCGTAGAGTATTCTTAAAGTTTTGCTTCGCCTATTCGGTCTCTGCCAACGCTGATCTCTTGAACTCCGTCCGCATCTCGGATTGCAGGCGCCCTAAACGATACTTTCGCCAGTCGATGAATTTTCCGGCTTCGGCCAGTGCCGGATGAATTTTCTGAATCTCGTGCCACATCTCCTGGCAGATGAAGCGGTAGTCGGGATGGTGCGGCATGCAGGGTTTGAGTGCTCCGTGACGGTTAGCTCTCGCGGAACGAGCCTTGTCACGCACCCCCTTCACCTTAGATCAGGTGGGCTTCTTTCTCGAACTTGCGCGAGATAGTATTCCATCTGTTCGTCACAGGGAGGTGTTTTGCCGCTTCGAATAACAGTCAAGTTCAACAGTTCGATACATTCTTGAGGAATAATGCGCCCACGATGGAGCAATCCTTCATCCGTCTGTTTGAAATGTCTCGTGCGTGGCCTCGCCTATTCGTCTGCTGAACGCTCGCGCCAGTAGTTGGGTCGCCGCTTGCCGTGGGCCGCGGCGAGAATCACCACGTCTTTACTGTGTACCTCGTAAATTATTGCGTAGGGAAATTTACGAACGACCAAACGTCGTCTTTGGCCATCGAACTTACGCCAACGGAGCGGGTTCTGAGAGATAAGACGAGTTCCGCGTTCGATTTCCCTCTCGAAGTCAGAGGCGAGCGCTGTTCCTCGCGTGTAGTACCAAGCGAAGCCGCAGCATAGTCTTCGGAAGCGCCGGGATGAAAACAATCCTAGCGGCGGCCACGAACTCGCTTTCTCGCCTGCGCTTTGACCGCCGGCCACGGAATCGGACGGACTATCCCGTGTTTAATTTCTCGAGACCTCCTTTCAATCTCGGTTGCCCAAGCGCTATCAATATCATCGTCGTTATCCGATTCGAGGCTGGCTAGGAGTTCTTCCACTATTTGCAGGCGATCGCGTTCGTCGAGTTTGATAGCGGCGTTGACGATTTCTTTTACGGGTCGCGTCATGGTTTGTACCTTTCGATTTGGTAGAGGCGCATGCCATACTCTAACGCGAGTTGATTTTACTCAGCAAATGTCTCCTTTTCTACTCCGTCGCGGGCAAGTATCACATCTGAGCAAATTGTTCCGTACGTCATTTCACCGCTCTATTTTTGCTTTTCCATCGTCGATTTCTTGAACTCCGTTCTCATTTCGGATTGCAACCGGCCGAGGCGGTATTTTCGCCAGTCGATGAATTTTCCGGCTTCGGCGAGCGCCGGATGAACTTCCTGGATCTTGCGCCACATTTCCTGGCAGATGAAGCGGTAATCGGGATGGCCCTGGGGCATCGTGCGGAGCTCGCACATGTGCAGCGCTTCGCGCAGGTTCATCTTCATGTACCAGCGAATCTTGTATGCAAACGGCACGACGTATCGCGCTTCGCTTGGCAGATCGCGGTAAATCTGCTCGTATAAATCCGCCGCGCGCTTCATGCAGGCGTCGAATTCGCTCTTGAAGCCTGCTTCTTCGATTTCCGGTGGCGTATCGTAGCCGTGCACGGTTGTGAAGTCCTGGCGTTCCTGGGTGAGAATTCTATGGCGGTGCAGATCGCGGTAGAGACCGAGGTTACCGAGGATGTCGAAGGTGTAATAAATGTTCTCGAAGGCGCGGCTGAGCTTGTCGCGGCGGTGCCGCCGCATGCCGAAGTGTTCCGCGAGAATCTGCCGGCGCTCTTCGGGGCTCATCTTGGCTGCGATCTCCCGGAGTTGTTCGAGCGGGTGGCGCGAGGCAGTGTAAAGAATCGCGGCGATAATCTTTTCTTCGGCGGCGCCGTCATAGTCGATGAGCGCGACCGGCTCCTTTGTATCGAGCGGCCGGACATTGGCTGCCTTAGACGCCAGCGCGTTGGCAGCGGCTGAGGTCGCGGCAAGATATTCGTTCAACTGCGCTCTCTTCACGAAGGACGGAATAAGCCGATTCAGCTCGCCATGCATCGCCTTGCCTAGCTCTTTTGTTTCACTCAATTCGTTCGAATAAAACTTGCTGATCAGATACTCGAACGCCTGGCCCACGCCGAACATGCCGACATTCGTCAGTGTCGCCGCCGGCAAGTAGCTTCGCAGCACATCGCACGCATGCGCGCGTACGGTGGCGCGATAGGCAGTCTCGGCCCAGCGGCGCAGCCGCTCGTCTTTCTGCGCCTCGGCGTACGCCAGCGACTTGCCGGTAGTAGGATCGCGGACTTCCAACTGCTCGATGGGCAACGACCGTGCGACACATTCGAGCATGGGCTCCATCTGCTTCGAGTAAGTCTCGAAAAGCAGGTTCATGACTTCCAGATAGGCGTCGCGATGTGACGAGGCCATGATTTTGGGCTCGCGATAAAAAAGATAATTGCTGGCAGCGTCTTTTTGATCGAAGCGCACGTAGCGTGTCGATTTCTCCAGCGGCGCGATGCCGATGCGAGCGTCTTCGAGCAGTTTGGCAGCGACGTTGGAAATATTTTCGCAGGCGAGATGCGCACCGCCCAATTGGGCAACCGAATCGTCGCCATAGCCGACCAGCACGCGTTCGTAAAACGCCCGCGCCTTTTTTAAGGCCGCGCTATCATCGGTTGCCGGATTTTCCCCGCCGAGCAAGTCTTTCAAGCCAAGCTCCGGATCGCCGAGGAATTCGTCGAGGAAAGTCCGCCGTAAACTTTTCGTCGAGCGGCTATAGCGGGAGAAGAGCGCACCGGCAACTTCCTGCGGCAGCTTGAGGCCGAATACCGAGCGATCGAGATTGGTAAAAAAAGGACGGAGTCGATTTTCCTCTTCGGCAGTAAATTCCGCGGTCATCCTTACATAGTCCTCAGCGAAACTGGCGCCATTTTATTCAGTTCTGGCGTAATGACAACCTATACTTACTGATAACGAGTAGGTAAGGCCCGCACCAACTACGGCACGCAAACCGCGTCGACCAGCGCATCGAGCAAGCGCGCGTTTTTCGCCGACAGCCGAATGAGCGCATCGACCAAAGCTGGGCGATAGACGGCAAAACGAAGGACGGAGTTCAACGCCAAGCGCGAGCGGAAAGCGCGGCGGCAAGCGCGCTCGTAACCGGCCAAACCGTTGGCGCTGAGATTTTTCTGCCTGAGAGCAAGATCAATCGTTTCTGCTGCGAGTAAGCCGCTGTGCATCGCGAAGTAAATCCCTTCGCCGGTGACCGGCTCAGAGACCCGCGCCGCGTCGCCCACCAGCAGCGCATGATCGGTAACGGAGCGGCGCTTTGGAAAATAGACCGGATAAACAGAGCTGAGCTGTGCAGCACCATTGCTGCGCTCGATGATCTCTTTCAGGTAGGTATTTTGTGCCAACGCGTTAAAAACGAAATCGGCACCACGTTCCCGGCCTAACCGGCGTTTATCGATCGCCATCGCCAGGGTGATCGTGCCGTCACCCAATCCGACGACACCGGCATAGCCGCCGGGAAAGAGGTGGATCTGGATTTGCCGACGATCCATAGCTCTGCAGCGCAAACGGCTTTGAAAACCGACTGAGCGTCCCTGGATGGCAGCGCTGCGATTGAGACCGAGCTGTTGCGCGACCCATGAGTTGCGCCCGTCGGCACCAATCAAAATTTTTGTTTGCCAGTTTTCCTCTTTGATCTTGACGTTCCAGCCGTGCGCGATTCTGGAAAATTTTTCGATCCGGCAGCCTAGGTGTGTAACCGCGCCCACCTCGGCCGCTCTTTCGACGAGCAACTGGTCGAGGGCCGCGCGCGGCAAACCAAGACCGATGGAGGGCTCGAGTTCGCGTGATCTGAAGCAGGCCTCAGCATCGCGTCCCGAGTAGTTGGTGATGCGAAATCCCGTCACTTCGCCGTGCGGCGTGGCGAGCACTCGATCCGTCACGCCGAGATCGGCAAAGATACCCCAGTTGATCGGGTTGATGAAATCGCCACAGAGCTTCTCCCGAGGAAAGTTTTGCTTGTCGATTAATAAAACCTCGTAGCCTCTGCGGGCGAGGCCAATTGCAGTTGCGCTTCCGGATGGACCGGCACCGACAATGACGGCGTCAAAAAGCTTCATTTAGCCGCTGATCGAGATCACTGCGAGCACTCGGAATGGAAGGGTCCGTTGGACGGAAAATTTTCCGATGTTGGCGCGGCGAAACAGCTCGCGCCATTCGGAAATTGTGCAGGCGCGCTGCACCGAACGGGGTGCGTCCGTCCGCGTCATCTCGTTTCGGGTAAAGGTTTTGGTGACCAAGCGAATGCCATGATAAGCGAGGGGATGTCGGACCAAATCGTTCACGATGATCGCGCAGCGCGCCAGCCGCGCCCACGTCCGGAGCGCAGCGATGATCTGAGAGTCGGAAAAATGGTGCAGCAACTGCGAAGCCAACACAAAATCGAAGGAACCGGCATTGAATGGCGGCGCAATGCCGTCGCCACGAATCACCGTGATCTCAGGTAACTTGAGCGTTTGTTCGGCCGCTTCCTCGATACTCACCGGGTCGCGCTCCAGCGCGGCGATGCGCGCTGCCACATGGTGACGCCGTGCCCAGCGAACGATGACCTCGGGGATGTCAGCGCTACCCGTGCCAACGTCGAGCAGGCTGAAAGTTTGCAATTCGTTGGCCGAGACCAGCCGCGCCAGGCCGCGCAGCACGCTACGATGGCAACCGAAAAAGCGATTGATCAGCCGCAAATTGCGCAGATCCTCTGTTAACAACTCCCGCGGTTGATCGGGCAAATCCATCATTTCAGGTTCGGCGCTGCGCCTCATATCGCATCCCCGCGCGCGACCACCAACGCCGAATTCTTAGAGCCAAAGCCGATACAGTTACAGAGAGACAAATCGAGTCGGCGTTGGATCGCGCGGTTGGGAATATAATTCAAATCGCACTCGGGATCCGCTTCGATATAGTTGATGGTCGGCGGCAGGAAGCCGTGGTTCATGGCAATAATCGCCGCCACAACCCCGGCGGCGCCTGAGGCGCCCTGAGGATGGCCGATCATCGATTTGATCGAGCTCATTGGAATGTCATAAGCGCGCGCACCGAAGCAGTTTTTTGCCGCGACGGTCTCGGTCCGGTCATTGAGCAACGTGGACGTTCCGTGCAGAGCGATGTAGCCGATCTCGTCCTTGGCGACCTCGGCATCCTCGATGGCCAGGCTCATGGCGCGTGCCGGTTCTTCGCCATTCGGATTGAGCCGAACTCGATGATAAGCGTCGCACGTCGAGGCATAACCCAAAATTTCCGCCTGGACCGCCGCGCCGCGGGCGAGGGCGCGATCGCGCTCTTCCAGGACCAAGATCCAGGCGCCTTCGCCGAGGACAAAACCATCGCGCGTGCGATCGAACGGCCGCGAGGCGCGCTGCGGCTCGTCATTGCGGGAAGCGGAAACCGCGCGCATCACGCAAAAACCTTGCATGACTCCGGGCGTGATGGTCGCATCCACGCCGCCGCTCACCAGGTGCTCGGCAAGCCCGAAGCGAATCATATTGAATGCGTAACCCAAGGCATCGGTTGAGCTGGTGCAGCCGGTGGAAATCAGATGGCTGGGACCACGAAAATCGCAGCTCAGTGAGAGTTCGCTCGAGAGCCCCCCTGGAGTCGAGCTGGAAACATTGTACGCGCTTACGCGGCGCAACTGATCGGAGAAATAACGGCGGTATTGTTCCTCGGTAAAATCGGGTGCGCCGCCGCCGCTCCCGATCACCACTCCCCAGGATTGTTTTTCTTCTCGAGTCAGAGAATGGGAGCAAATGCCCGCGCCCTGTAAAGCTTCCCGCGCTGCAGCAAGCAACAAAGGCACAGCTCGTCCGACACGCCTTGCGTCCTGCTGGTGAAGAATTCTCTCGGCGGCAAAATTTTTGATCTCCGCCGCCACCTGGCAGTCCAGCCCCTCAGCATCGAACAATGCGATTTTGTCGACGCCACTCAGGCCGTCGCGCAGCGCTGCACCATACGCGTCGATGCCAATGCCGTTTGGAGCGACCGCGCCCATGCCGGTGACGACCACCCGTTTTCTTACTGTTCCGTTGTTTTGCGACTTCATCTTGACTCTTCAAAGGGGAAATAGTTTCATTCTTGAGCATATCATTCGGGTTACATTCGGGTAAGCTGCGGTGGCGCGAAGATGAATCTATGAAATTGGTGGGGACGGCCGCAAACCGGTTTTATCGGCGCTGCCTTGACTGGCCGACTTCTGCAGCCGGGCCAGGCGTCGGCCTGTAAAGCCACTCTGAGAATTAATCAGGAAAACTGCGCGGGGCAAATTTGCCGATGAATTTTCTAAATCGAGTCATTGTTATCACGGGAGCCTCGAGTGGGATTGGCCGGCAGTTGGCCGTGGAATTCGCCGCGCGCGGCGCCATTATCGTCGGCTGCGGCCGCTCGATTCTAAAACTGAAAGAAGCGTTAAAGGAAGTTCGGCGCACCAGCCCGCGCTCGACCATGATCGGCTGTGACGTCAGCGATGCCGAACAAGTACGCGGCATGGTGAAAAAAATTCTCGCGGACTACGGACAGATCGATATTCTGGTGAATAATGCCGGAATCGGCATGCGCAAAGCCTTCATCGAGACTTCTCTCGAAACCGTGGAGCAATTGATGCGGACCAATTATCTCGGCGCGGTTTACTGCACCCATGAAGCGTTGCCGTCGATGATCGCCAGGAGAATCGGCCACATCGTCAATATTTCTTCCGGCGCGGGCAAAATCGGCACCTTGAACATGGCCGCCTACTGCGGCTCAAAGTTTGCGCTCAACGGCTGGTCGGAAAGCCTCTACCACGAGCTCAAGCCGCTGGGGATCAAAGTTTCGGTGATCTGTCCGGGTCCGGTGCATACAGATTTCAATCGCGATTTTTGCGACAGCGAACCTAAAGCACCACCGGCCATGGTTGTAACCATCGATGCGGTTTGCCGAGAAGTAATCAAGGCGATCGAGAGCGACAAATTCGAAGTCGTCATGCCGCGCTCATTGGCGCTGATATGCTTCGTGGCACGCCTGATGCCGGGGTGGTTTCGCGCGCTCGCGCAGCGCCGATTTCGGCGCTACGTCAAAGCGCTACAGTCTAACGAGGATCGCTTAAACATGACCGGCACCGGGGGCGTAGATTAAATCCAATACAGGAGTGATTTGATGCGAATGCAGTTTTTTTTGGCTGCTGCTCTGGCCATTGGCCTCGGCAGCACGACCGTTCTGGCTCAATTGGGACCGAAAGACGGCCCCGACCTCGCTCCGACTGATTTGAATCGAATCAAGGTCGGTCAGCCGGCGCCGGATTTTTCCTTAGAAAATGCCGATGGCAACGTCATCACATTATCGGATTTCCGCGGTAAGAAGACCGTCGTTTTGGTTTTTTACCGCGGCTATTGGTGACCGTTCTGCGTAGAACAGCTCGGGAAGCTGAAAAGCCTTTTGACAAAACCGCAGAAGGAGAAAACTCAAATCCTCGCGGTGAGTGTGGACACGCACCCGGAGTCGAAAAAATTTGGCGAGATGCTGAGCAAGCGATTTGACGGTGAGTTCGATTTTCCTCTGCTCGAAGACAAGGATCACAAGGTGATCAATCGTTATGGAGTCTTCAATCCGGACGGACGCGGCTGGCCGCATCCTTCGACGTTCATCGTCGATCCCAAGGGCGTGGTGCGCTGGAAGGATATCGAGACCGATTACAAAAAGCGGCCGTCCAACGAACAGATCCGCCGCGAGCTGGCGAAGATCAAATAACTCGGCGGACTTCAGCGAGGCAGCGGACGAACGAAAATCGCACGTGGAGCCGCCACGGACTGCGATCGAAGGAAGCTTCGTTCAAAGTGTTCCGGCAAAAAAGCTCATTCCCCGCGCTCAACGGAGCCGAGATGACGACGGCTAAGCTCCGGCCAACCCGCGCAGGGAAACCGAGTGATTGATCTCTATGCGACCGACGAGTCAGGGAGGCGCCGGATTTTTTTTGGCTGGTATTTGGTTGCTGCGAGCGTCTTGGCGAACACGCTCTTCTCAGCGGCCTTTTTTCAGGGGTTCGGCGTTCTCATTATTCCGATAGAACACACCTTTGGCTGGGACCGCTGGGTGATCTCGGCGGCGATGTCGCTGCGGCAGTTGCAATCTGCCGTCGTCAGTCCCACTGTCGGTCTTCTGCTAGACCGCTTCAGCGCGCGTAAATTGATTTTCTGGAGCGCTGTTATCTCGGGTGCGGGTTTCATCGGTCTCGGCTTCACCACGGGGATCGTCACTTTTTTTCTTTCCTTCGCCGTCATCTGTCTCGGCGCATCGGGTGTCAGTCACGCGGTCACCTGGCCCGTTATCATCTCGCGGTGGTTTCGTCGTAATCGCGGCCTTGCCATCGGAGTTGCCGTGATGGGCCCTATCTTCGGGACGCCCCTCGTCATCCTAAACACTCAGGTTGAGGAGGCGTGCGGCTGGCGCGTTGTGCTCTTTGCCTACGGTGCAATTGTTTTGATCGGGATCACTTTGCTCAGCATGCTGGTGCGAGACCGGCCGGAGCCCTATGGCTTGCGGCCCGATGGTGATTTCCCGCAAGAGAGCACCGCGATCGGACCTGCCATAAGTCCAGGACCGCGGCGAGCGGACGCCGGGCTCACGCTCCGTGCGGTGCTCCGCACCAAAGATTTCTGGCTCTTCGCAGGCTATTTGTCTGGAACGTTTACCATCAACTCGGCAATTCAGGTGCACATGATTCCGTACTTCGAGCAAGACGTCGGACTTACTGCGGCTTGGGCGGCGGCGGTGATGGCGATGGTCTACATCACGAGCGGCATCGGGCGCATCGGCGGTGGCTATCTGCTCGACAGAATCGATTATCGCTACGTTTTGGCGGTTGTCGCGGCAACCATGGGGTTTTCACTCCTTTATCTTCAGATGATGACGGTCAAATCGGTTTGGACCACGGTGCCGTTTTCGCTGTTGTTCGGCATCAGCCTCGGTTGTCTTGTTCCCATGCGCGGCGCTGTGGGAGCCATTATGTTCGGCACCCGAGCCATTGGAGGAGTTTTGGGTCTGCTGCAGGGCGGCTCCATAGCGGCAGGAGTCGTGGGCCCTATGGTCATGGGTGTGATATTCGACCTGAACGGCAACTACTCCGTCGCTATATGGGGGCTTGTTGTTATAGGCGCTTTAATGGTGCCGCTCTCGTTGGCGATGGCTTCGCCCGCCGAATTGACGAACCGCATAGAGCTGCAACGGAGCGCTGCAGAGTAGAACAATCGTCGATAGGGGTAGCGCCCTCAACATTTTACCTCCTGAAGCGTCAATCGGCGGATGCGAGGAACTCACCGGCGTCACTCATGAAAAGTCTAAGCGTCGTTCTTCCTATCGGCGCTCATTTATCATGTTTGCTCAATTGCGCAAATTCGCAAATGATCAGGTTGATGGCGAGGTGGAATCTATGAAATTTTCCAGTTTTTCGTGCGCCGGGACGGTGCGCTGTGGTATCCATAGATGAAAGAAAGGAGCCATGAAGTGACGCTGCCTTTGGAACGCTTTCGCCTGCTCGATCTGACCCGGTTGGTGCCCGGCCCGATGGCGACATGGATGCTGGCCGATCTCGGGATGGATGTGCTCAAGATCGAAGACGTCGCGGATCGGAGCGCCTACCGCAATCAGCAGGCGGCGCGCCGGTCGAGAGAAAATTTCACTGCCAATCCGGAAGCGCGCGAAAAAGAGCTGCGGGCGAATGCCTGGGATCATACGCACCGCAACAAGCGGAGCCTTGCCATCAATCTGCAGAAGCTCGAGGGCCAGGCGATCTTTCATCGGCTCGTCAAAGACGCGGATGTTTTTTTCGGTTCGTTTCGTCTCGGCGTTTACAAGCGCCTCGGCGCCGACTACGAGACCTTAAGCCAGATCAATCCGCGCTTGATCTACGCGACGATCAGCGGCTACGGCTTCGGCAACAGTTTTACGGAATGGCCGGGCAACGAGCGCAATGCGCAGGGGATGTCCGGAGTGAGCGCGCTCATGACCGGGCAGGACGGTGAGCCGGCGGATATGCTCTGCCAGCCCGTGGACGCCTATTCAGCGGCGTTGGCCGTGATCGCGATTCAATCGGCGCTTTTTGCTCGTGAGCAAACCGGGCGCGGACAGCAGGTCGACATTGCTCTTGTGGAAGGCGGCACGGCGTTCGTGAACGCCAACGTCCCCGACTACTTCCGCAACAAGAAAGTGCGCCAACGCGGCTTCCCAAGCATCGGCAATCTGAAATGTAAAGACGGCAAGTACTTGAGCAACGCGGCATTCGCGCAGGCGCATTTCTGGGCGCCGTTCTGCGACGCCGTCGGGTTGCCGGAAATGCGCGACACGGTTCCAGCAGGGAACGCGCAAATGATTCGCAAAGTCAAAGCGCACATGCTGAGCAAGACGCGCGACGAATGGCTCGCGATCATACCCAGGGAAATTTCAGTGGTGCCGATGCTCGAGTTCGACGAAGTGCTCGATGGCCCGTACGCCAGGGAACGCGGTATGGTGCTGGAGCTGGATCACCCGCTGGAAGGAAAGGTACGGCAACTGGCATCGGCCTTCCGTTTGTCCGACACGCCGCCGACCTTTCGCCGCTTTGCGCCCGCGCTCGGCGAACATTCGGTCGAAGTGCTCAAAAGCATCGGCTATAGCGAGAACGAGATCGCCGCGCTCGAAAAGGCCGGCGTGGTGCGCGCGCAAAATTCTCGGCCGTAGTGCAGTGCGTCATCAAATCATGCTCCGGTGTAACGGCGCAGCGCCGACATCGCACTGTCCGCAACCCGCGTAATTGTAACCGCTCATGGCAGGCTCCTTAAACCAGGACCCAGAGATGTCAATCCTGTTGCGGCGTCTTGCGTGACAAACCAGGTAAGCTCGCCACTGACCGGGCGAACCAGACCGGCTGGATATCGGGCGGGATTCGAGTCTTTGCCGAGGAGCGCTTTGACGATGGCCGATTTACTTGCGCCGGCAATTAAGAAGCTCACCTGCGCAGCGGCGTTGATGACCGGCGGGGTCAAAGTTAGGCGATGCATGTGCAAGCGCTCGACGTAGGCCGTGGCGACCCAGCGAGTGGTTTCCTTGAGCGCGGTGCCGCCGGGAAAGAGCGATGCGGTGTGGCCGTCTTCGCCGAGACCGAGAAGGACCAGATCGAAACCAGACGCGGGATCTGTGGTTCGGAAAAAATCGCGCAGCTCCTGTTCGTAGTCCGCCGCCGCGCTGTCGGGGTCTTTCTCGCCGGCCATACGGTGAACGTTCTCTGGCGGAATTTCGATTTTGCTGAGCAGCGCCTCGTGAACCATCCGGTAATTGCTCTCCGGATTGTCCGGCGGCACACAGCGCTCGTCGCCCCAAAAGAGATGCACGCGATTCCAGACAATTCTCGCGCGAAACTCCGGCGGTGGCGAGAAGCGAATAGAGCGTTTTCGGGGTGGAGCCGCCGGAGAGCGCTACGGTGAAGCGACCGCGGGATTGGATCGCTGCGGCGGCGAGCGAAACGAATTGCGCTGCGGCCTGGCGTGCCAGCTCGTTAGCGTCGCGGCAAATTATGACAGTAGGCTCAGTCACCGGAAACCACGGCGGCGTAGTAAGCGGCGCCGCGCAAGCCGGCTTGTGGATTCAATACGACTTGGACCGACATCGCGGCGAGAAACTCGGTATAGCGGCCCTTGTCGATGAACGAACGCATGAATGTGCCGTCCTTGAGCTTGTCGAGAATCTTGGGCGCGATGCCGCCGCCAACATAAAGTCCGCGTACAGACTTGAAACGTAGCGCCATATTGCCGGCTTCCGCGCCGTATATCGAGACGAACAAATCGAGCGCTGCGCAGCAAATCTCAGCTTCCTTGGCGAGGGCAGCCGTGGCTATGACGGCGGCAGGATCATCGCCGGCGGCGAAACGTTCCGCCAGCAACGGCGGTTCCGCCATACCACGACCCTCTTTGAGAAAGCGGTAAATATTGACCAGTCCGGGACCGGACAAAACTCTTTCGTAACTCACATGAGTAAAGCGTTTCAGCAAATAACGCAGCAACTCGATTTCCAACTCGTTGCGCGGAGCAAAATCGGCGTGACCGCCTTCGGACGGGAGCGCGTGAAAATGCCTGCCGTTGTCGTAGAGAATCGCTTGTCCCAACCCGGTACCGGCGGCGATTAACGCTTTGTTGCCGGTGTAGTGCATGGTGCCTTCATTGAGAGCATGAAATTCTTCGTTTTCCAGAGTGAAGACGCCATAGGCTGTCGCTTCCAAATCGTTGAGCAAATAAACCGTCTCGGTTTTAAGTGCCGCACGAAGTGCCTGGCTATCGATGATCCAGGGAAGGTTGGTCGTTTTGACGTGTCCATCGACGACCGGCCCGGCGACGCCGAAGCACGCCGCGTCGATGCTCTCATTGTTGCGAACGCGAAACTCATCGAGGATCGGTGAGAGACCGGAATATTTTTTGCTCAGAAAATTGTGCTCGGCCTCGATGCGAAGCTTGTCGCCATTAATGGAAAATAGCGCAAGGCTGGTTTTTGTGCCGCCGATATCGCCGGCGAGAACGAGATTACGAGACATTGCTTATATTTCACCGCGAAGCATACGAAGTGTTTTCTCTGAGACTGTTTCCAAAGAATCCAACAAAGCTGCGTGATTTTCGTGTTCTCTGTGGCGCATTCCGATCTTACCCATTCGACGCTTGTACGGCTAACTTCGGCGCCGCTTTGTGACAGTTTTTGTTCCAACTAGTCTTCACGGCTTGCGCCAGCGACGGCCTTCTCGCGCCATGAAATCGTCGGCTTCTTTGGGACCCCAGGAACCCGCTTCATAATTTGGAAAATTTCTCGGCCGACTGAGATTCCAGACCTGAATAATGGGATCCACGAGGGACCAAGCGAGTTCTACCCAATCGTGACGCGTGAACAAGGTCGAATCACCTTCGATGCAGTCTTCTAAGAGGGTTTCATACGCTTCCGGCGGGCTGTTGCCGAAAGCTTCTTCATAATTAAAATCGAGGCTCAACGGGCGAATCTCCATGTCGTGCCCGGGCGGCTTGACCTCGAACGTCAACGACACGCCCTCATCGGGTTGAATGCGCATTACCAATACGTTGGGATTGAGATTTTCCACCGCGTGAGACTTGAAGAGCAGCAGTGGCGGACGCTTGAACTCGATGGCGACTTCGGTCACGCGCTTGGGCAGGTGCTTGCCGGAGCGCAGGTAAAAGGGGACGCCCTCCCAACGCCAGTTATCGATAAAAAAACGTATCGCCGCGTAGGTCGGGGTGATCGAATTCTTCGCAACACTGGGCTCCTCACGATAACCGGGGACCTTCTGACCATCCATTCTGCCGGGACCGTACTGGCCGCGCACGGCGGCGGCGGCGACTTCCTCGGATGCCACTGGCCGAACCGACTTGAGCAACTTGCCTTTCTCATCGCGGACGGAATCGGCATCAAGACCGACCGGCGGCTCCATTGCCGTCATGCAGAGTAGTTGCAGCAAATGGTTTTGAAACATATCGCGCACCACGCCGGCTTGTTCGTAATAGCCGCCGCGATTCTCCACGCCGACCGTCTCCGCCGCGGTGATCTGCACATGATCGACGTAGCGCCGGTTCCAGATCGGCTCGAAGACCGCGTTGGCGAAACGAAACACCATGATGTTCTGTACGGTTTCCTTGCCGAGATAATGATCGATGCGGTAGATTTGCCGCTCGTCCAAGACCTCGTGGATCCGGTGATTGAGCTCGCGCGCCGTCTGGAGGTCGGTACCGAAGGGCTTTTCGATGACGACTCGCGCGCGCTGCTCGCCGTCGCTCTCCTTGCAAGCCAAGCCCGTTTGGGCAATGCACTGAATCAATTGCTCGTAGGCGTCCGGCGGCGTCGCCAAGTAAAAGACCCGGGCGGGCAATACCCGGCTGCCGCGGTCGAAACCATCAACAAACTCCTTCAGTCTCTGAAAGCCGTCGTTTTGTTCATAGCCACCACGAACGTAATAAAGGGTTGCAGCAAACTGCTGCCAAACGGATTCGTTTTGGAGACCGGTGCGGGAAAATTCTTTGACAGCGTCGCGCATTTTTTGCCGAAACACATCATCGCCCATTTCGCTACGGGCGTAACCCACCACGGCGAAGCGCTCCGGCAAGCGGTTTTCGAGGGCGAGATTGTACAGCGCCGGGATGAGCTTTCGTTTAGTAAGATCACCGGACGCGCCGAAAATCACCAGCACGCAAGCATGCGGCTTTTTCGCCGGTCCGGCACCATCGCCAAGATTCGAAATATAGTCGTGCGGATCGGGACCCATAACGCTAGCCTCGCTTTAGCGCATGACCGCCAAATTCATTGCGCAACGCGGCGATGACTTTGGCAGAAAAAGAATCTTCCTGGCGTGAGGCAAAACGGGCGAAGAGCGAGAGCATCAGCACCGGCGCGGGGACACTTCTTTCGATCGCTTCTTCAACCGTCCAACGTCCTTCGCCCGAGTCGTCGACATAGCCCCGGATCGAAGCCAGCTCGGGATCCTGCTTGAAGGCGTTCTCGGCGAGTTCCAACAGCCAGGATCGCACGACACTGCCCTGGTTCCAGAGATGCGAGATCTTGCCCAAATCCAGCTTGAACTGCGAGGCTTTGAGTAGCTCAAACCCTTCCCCATAGGCTTGCAGCATGCCGTACTCGATGCCGTTGTGAATCATTTTGACGAAATGTCCCGCACCCACCGGCCCGACATGTAAATAGCCATCGGGAGGTGCCAGGGTTTTGAAGATCGGTTCAAGATGCTCGACGACGGCGTTTTCACCGCCGACCATCAGGCAATAACCGTTTTGCAATCCCCAGATGCCGCCACTGGTGCCTGCGTCAACAAAATGGATGCCGTGCGGCTTGAGTTTTTCCGCTCTCCGAATGGAGTCTTTGTATTTGGAGTTACCGCCATCAATCAGAATGTCCCCTTGGGAAAGGTTCGGTAACAACTGTTCAATGGTCTGATCGACGGGATCTCCGGACGGCACCATCAGCCAAATCGCCCGCGGCAGCGACAGTTGCCGGACAAAGTCGGCCAGCGAGCGCGCGCCCAGCGCGCCTTTGTCGACTACTCTTTGGATGGCCTCGGGGTTTCGGTCAAAGCTGATCATCCGATGGCCACCGAGCACGAGTCGCTCGGTCATATTGGCACCCATCCGTCCAAGGCCGATGATTCCGAGTTCCATAGCGCTCTCCTCCTGGGAAAGTTAACTAGTTTGCAGGGCCTCAGCCAAAACGGGCAGACCTGCGGCATCATCGCTGCCCAGGTCGACCCTGAGTACGCGTCGGCGTCTTTGTTTGAGTGCCGTGAAGTCGCCCAACGCTTGAGCCCGAATCAGGGCGTCGAATGTATAATTAGTTTCCGGCACGGACAAGTTGTCGACTGGCTGATCAATGATCTGTAAGACCAGTACAGAGTTCGGTCCGCCCTTATGAAGCTGGCCCGTGGAATGGAGAAAACGCGGTCCAAAACCGAAGGTCGTGGCGAGACCCAGGCGCTCTTCGATCGCCGCGCGCAGCGCCTGAAGCTTGGCCGCATTGTCGGCCGAAGGATTGAGATAAGCCTGCACGGCCACATAATCGCGCGGTTTTTGCTTGGCAAGCCATGACGCGACGGCTTTGCGCAGGCGATCAGGATCCAAAACCGAAACGGTTTCTTTTTGCTTGGTGGCGCTCTTGCCGCCGGGCTCACTCATCGCCTGTTTCGCCAAATCTTTGGCCAGCTGAACATCCGGTTGATTGAACGGGTGAATGCCGATTGCGGCGCCGGCCGCGGCGACGGCAAATTCCCAGCGGAAAAATTCCTGGCCGAGATCGTATTTGTCCTTGAGCTCGATGCGCGCCAGGGGATGGCCATTGGCTTCGAGGGCTGCGGTTTGCCGATCGAGGGAATGGTTTTCATCACCGTCCAAGCGCAGATAAACAAAAAATCGATCGGCGCCATAGGTTTCCGGCGCGGTCAAACTTTCGTTAGCCACGGGGACGATGCCTTTCCGGTCCTTGCCCGTGCTTTCGGCGATCAATTGCTCAATCCAGGAGGGAAAAGCGATGAGCGAAGGAGAACAGAGAAAAGTCACTTTGTCCCGCTTTGCCAGGGCCAGCTCTCCCAGGGCGGCGCCAAGCAGCACCGCGGGATGCAGGTTTTCAGCAGTCGTCGCCGAGCAAGCAGCGCTCATCCGCCGTGCGCGCGCCAAAACTTCTTTGACATCGACGCCGATCAAGGCCGCCGCCACCAAGCCAAATACAGTCAGCGCCGAGTAGCGTCCGCCGACCTCCTCCGGCGCGTTAAAAATCGCTCGGAAGCGCCTCTCGGTCGCAAGCTTCTGCAACGGAGTTCCCGGATCGGTTATCGCCACGAAATGAGAGCCCGGCTCTCCTTCGATCTGCTTAAGCCTGTCCCAGAAATAATAGAAGAACGAATTCGTTTCCGTGGTCGTCCCCGACTTGCTCGAGACGATAAACAACGTGTGCGCCAAATTGACCCGTGACTCGAGATCCTTAATGGCAGCCGGATGGGTGCTGTCGAGCACGTGAAGCCGGGGATATCCCGCGGCGTTCCCGAAGGTCTGCTGAAAGACTTCGGGCGCCAGGCTCGAACCGCCCATGCCGAGGAGCACGGCATCTTTTATGTCGTCGGCTTTAGCCCGATCGGCCAAAGCCGAAAGCTTGTCACACTGTTCGGCCATCGTTTCAGGCAGACCGAGCCAGCCTAAACGGTCGGTCAATTCGGGCTGCGGAGTCCTGGACCAAACGGTGTAATCCTTTTTCCAGATCCGGCTGACGATGCCCGCCTTTTGCCACTGGGTGATGCGCCGATCGATCCGTTTCTGATATGTGCCGAGGTGAAGCTCGAGCCGGTCTAATTCGGCACCGATCATCGCGTGGCGCTTCTTTTCCAGACCGGCGATCAGCTGGTCAAATGATGCGGCGAATGCCTTAACACCGTCTTCCTGCAGCTTTTCGGTAATGGCATCGAAGTCGATGCCAAATTCGCTCAGACGCGCGATTTCGGTTTTGGCTTTCTCCAAATCTTGTTTCACGGTCGCGCCGAGAACCTTGCCATGATCGCGAAATGCGTCGATGGTTTCTGGAGGCATAGTATTGACCGTTTCGGCACCGATCAAATTTTCAACGTAAAGAATATCCGAGTAGGCGGGATTTTTTGTGCTCGTGCTCGCCCAGAGCGGGCGCTGCACGCGCGCACCGCGCTGGCGCAGCGTGGCAAAGCCCTCGCCGTGGAAAATTTCCATAAAGCGCCGATAAACCAACTTCGAGTTCGCGATGGCGATTTTTCCCGCGAGTGCTTTGGCCTCGGGGTTGCCGCTTGCCTCCAGCGCCTTGTCCACCATGGTATCGACTCGGCTGACGAAGAACGATGCCACCGAAGCCACTTGCCCGGGATTGCCGGAGCGCTCCAAGCCCTTGATGTAAGCGCGCGCAACGGCCTCGTAGTGGCCCATGGAAAACATCAACGTAACATTGACGTTAATGCCCGTCGCAATTAGCTCTTCGATCGCGGGAATCCCGGCGGGAGTCGCGGGTACCTTGATCATCACATTGGGACGGTCGACAGCGCTCCTCAACCGCTGCGCTTCCTTGATCGTGCGTTCGGTGTCATGGGCGAGGTGGGGCGAAACTTCCAGGCTCACATAGCCATCGTCTCCGTGAGTCTCGTCGTAAACCGCGCGCAAAACGTCTGCGGCCATCTGAATGTCTTCGATCGCCAGCCGTTCGTAGAGTTCTCCCACCGGGGCGTGCAGATTATCGGCGAGTAACGCCCGGAGCGCCATATCATAGTCCGTGCTGCCGGACATCGCTTTGTCAAAAATCGTTGGATTGCTGGTGACTCCGCGTAACCCGTCTTCTTCCACCAAGCGTTTCAGCTCGCCGCTCCGGATTAGATCGCGCCGAATATAATCCAGCCAGATCGACTGTCCTTGTTCTGTCAATTCTTTTAAAGGGTTCATTTTATTTCTCCCTCAAGAGGTCGCGTCGCCCTGTCACCCTGAGCCAAAGCCGAAGGATCTCGCCTGGTCTAGCGAAAAACCTCAGGCAAGATTGTTCACGGAGTTTACCCTGAGCCTTGCCGAAGCGTTCAGAATGACATCGCAGCGCAATTTCTGTCTGTGGCGACTCTGCTCTCGAATCAGATGTTTTTGCTGTAGCGCTGCTCCAAAGCTGTGATTTTTGCTACACGGCGCCGGTGGCGCTCTTCTGTGCTATATTTTCCCGCTAAAAAATTGTTTACCAATTCGCGCGCCAGTTCGACGCCGATCACGCGCGCGCCGAGCACCAGGACGTTCATATCATCATGTTCGACGCCCTGGCGGGCCGAATACGTATCGTGACAAACGCTCGCCCGGATGCCGGGAATTTTGTTGGCCGCCACCGAAGCGCCTACCCCGCTGCCGCAGATGAGCAGTGCGCGCTGGGCTTCGCCTTGGATAATTGCTTTGCCGACGGCTTCGGCAAAATCCGGATAATCCACCGGCCGGTCGCTATCCGTGCCTTTATCGATGACGTCATGTCCAAGTTGACGCAAATGGGCGACCATCTTCTGTTTCAATTCGAACCCGGCATGGTCCGCACCGACGACAATGCGCATGGCTACTTTCCCAGCAGTGCTGTAGCGCGCTCGACCACGTGATCAACCGTGAAGCCGAGCTTTTCCATGACCACGTTTCCTGGTGCCGAGGCGCCAAATCTTTCGATGCCAATAACATCGCCACGATCGCCCACGTAACGATGCCATCCCATAGGTAGAGCTGCTTCTACGGCGAGGCGTGCCGGCACCGATTTTGGGAAGATAGTTTCGCGATAATCCTTTGGTTGTCGATCGAATAACTCCCAACTCGGCATCGAAACGACACGTGCGTGAATGCTCTGCTGTGCGAGCCTTTCTCGTGCCGCAACCACTAGGGACAGCTCCGAACCGGTGCCGATTAACACGAGATCGGGTTTTCCGCTCGCCGCTTCGGCCAACACATAGGCGCCGCGGCGCAACCCGTCCGCGGCAGCATACTGGCTACGGTCGAGCGTCGGTACGTTCTGGCGGCTCAAGACCAAGGCCACGGGACTTGAGCGGCTTTCGATCGCAATCTGCCAGGCGACTGAGGTCTCGTTGGCATCGCCGGGGCGAATCACGATCAGACGCGGAATGGCGCGAAGGGCCGCCAATTGCTCCACTGGTTGGTGGGTCGGCCCATCCTCACCCACACCGATGCTGTCGTGCGTGAAAACATAGATCACGCCGAGCTGCATCAGCGCTGCCAGGCGGATTGACGGGCGCATGTAGTCGGAGAAGATAAGAAAGGTTGAGCCGAACGGAATCAGACCGCCATGCGCCGCCATCCCGTTGATCGCCGCGCCCATCGCATGCTCGCGCACGCCAAAATGAATATTTCGCCCGGCATAGTTCCATTCGCCGCCCGCCGAACCCTGCTTGTCGCTAAACTTTCGTGCGGGGCTTTCAAAATCGCCCAGCTTGGGTAGAACCGTGAACGTCGAAGGATTCAAGTCCGCCGATCCGCCGATCAGCGTGGGCAGCGCAGTGGCGAGGCCGGCAATAATTTTCCCCGAAGCCGCGCGGGTCGCAAGCCCCTTGGCATCAGCGGGAAAGTGGGGAATCGAGCCCTGCCAAACGGCCGGCAAGGCGCCGCGCATGACTTGCTCGAATTCCTTAGCGAGATCGGGAAATTTTTCACGATACGAACTCAAGTGCTCTTGCCAGCTCGCTTCGGCTTTTTGACCGCTGTCGATAGCAGCGCGGAAGTGCGCCGCGGCTTCTTGGGGAATGTAGAACGGAGGATCGAGCGGCCAGCCGAGTTTCTCCTTCGTACGCTTCACTTCAGCTTCGCCGAGAGGCGAGCCGTGCGCTTCGAAGGTGTCCTGCTTTCCCGGCGAACCGAAACCGATGTGGGTGCGGAGCAGGATCAATGACGGCCGTGATTGTTCCTCCCGCGCAGCGCGGATCGAGCCATGAATAGCCTCGATGTCGTTGCCGTCCTCCAGGGAGAGGGTGTGCCAGCCGTAGGCCTCGAAGCGCTTGGCGCAATCTTCAGTGAAGCTGAGATCGGCGGCGCCGGCAAGGGAAATCCGGTTATTGTCGTAGAGGTAGATCAATTTGCCCAATTTGAGATGGCCGGCGAGACTCGCCGCTTCAGCGGCAACACCTTCCATCAGATCGCCATCGCTGACGATGGCATAGGTAAAGTGATTGACGATCTCGAATCCCGGCCGATTGTAACGCGCCGCCAAGTGAGCTTCGGCGATCGCCATGCCGATGCCGTTGCCAAAGCCCTGGCCGAGCGGACCCGTGGTGGTTTCCACGCCAGGCGTCAGCTCGCGTTCAGGATGGCCCGGAGTGTGGCTGCCCCACTGGCGAAACTGTTTAATCTGTTCAAGGGGAAGATCGTATCCCGTCAGAAAAAGCATGCTGTAAAGCAGCATGGAGCCGTGGCCAGCCGAGAGAACAAAACGATCACGATCCCACCAGTCAGGGTTTCGCGGATTATGCTTGAGAAAGCGCGTCCAGAGAGTGTACGCCGCCGGCGCAAGTCCCATGGGCGCTCCGGGATGTCCGGAGTTGGCCTTCTGAACGGCATCCACGGACAACATTCTGATGGTATTGATGCAGAGCGCGTCCAGTGATTCATTCACCTGGTTGTCCTCCACTATCCTCGCAGTGACGGTATACATTCATACTATTGCATTCGAATGGCCGTGATAAGTCCCGCACAGCCCGATCGTAAAGTTTCAGTGAGCGCCGCACTGTGAATCGATTACTTTGAGGTGTCCTTTGTTGTCGCACGGCTCGTTTCAGTTTTACCGGTTCCGGGAAGTCCGGGCCAGTCGTGGTCATTCGAGCCGAGAGCGCGATCCAAGTTGAACGCGGCGCTGATCAGCGCCAGGTGCGTCAGCGCTTGAGGAAAATTCCCCAACGCCTCGCCGCAGGGGCCGGTCTCTTCACCGTACAAGCCCAGATGACTGCCGTAGCCAAGCATGCCTTCGAAAATCAATCGGGCTTGCTCCAGTTGCCGTTTGTCGGTGCGACCCGCGCGCGTCATCGCTTCCACGAGCCAGAACGTGCACATGTTGAAAGTTCCCTCATCCCATTCCAAGCCATCCACCTCGGTCTTTGGATGATAGCGATAGATCAGATTGTTCGACATCAATCCACCCTGATCGAAGGGACTCTTGATCGCATCGATGGTGCGCAGCATCCAAGGATCCGTAGGGGACATGAAAAACACCAAAGGCATGAGCAGATTGGCGGCATCGAGGCTCTCGCTGCCGTAGTATTGCGTAAACGCCTGCCGTTTTTTGCTCCAGCCGTGAGTCAAGATGTCTTCATAAATCGCGTCTCGCTGTTTGAGCCAGCGGTCACGATCGGCGGGAAGGGAACGCTTTTCCGCAAGACGCAGGCCGCGGTCCAGAGCCACCCAACACATGAACTTGGAAAAAACAAAATGCTGCGGATCGCCGCGCACTTCCCAGATACCATAGTCTTTGCTCTGCCAGTTTTTGCAAACCCAGTCGAGCATGCGCCGGACTTCTTTCCAGAGCTTATGAGAAATGGGCGTGCCGTACTTGTTATAAAGATAGATCGAATCGAGCAACTCGCCGTAAATATCGATCTGATGCTGGTTGTAGGCGCCGTTGCCAATTCGCACCGGCCGTGAGCCGCGATAGCCTTCGAGATGATCGAGAGTCTGTTCCCTCAAATCGTGCCGACCATCGATACCATACATGATGTGCAATGAACCGTCGGGTGCCAGCTCATGGGTTCGGGCTTCGAGCCAATCGATGAAACGCGCCGCCTCCTGAGTGAAACCAATGCGCATAAAAGCATAAAGGGTAAAGGCAGCGTCGCGAATCCAGGTGTAACGGTAATCCCAATTCCTGCCGCCGCCGATATTCTCAGGCAGGCTGCAGGTCGGCGCCGCCACGATGGCGCCCGTAGGCTCATAGGTTAAAAGTTTGAGCACCAGCGCGGAGCGATAGACGGTCTCGCGCCAACGTCCGATGTACGTGCATTTCGAGATCCAGCGCCTCCAGTAGCGCACTGTGCCCTCGAACAAACTCTGCGCTTCCGCGTCGGTCAAACCCTGGCCGCAGCCGGCGTCCGACGCTACTTGATGGAGCAGGAACGTGGCGGTCTCGTTTTCGTTCAGAGTGAATTCCGTGGAGACTTCTCCGGTGTCGTGAACTTTGAGCGGCACCTTTGTGGAGAGCGCGACGGTCAAATTGGGTGAATGGAAAACCACACCCTGGTCGCAGCTACTGACGCCATGCGCATCGCGGGCATAGTTGAACGCAGGTTGACAGATCATCTGAAAGCCCAGTGATCCACGGACGACGCTGACACGCCGTACCAACTGGTGTTTACCGTGCCAGGAAGCGGGCTCGTCGACCGGCATGAAATCAGCGATTTCGCCAACCCCGTCCGGCGACAAGAAACGGGTGATGAGAACGTTGGTGTCCGGCCAATAGAATTGCTTGTGAGTGATGTTGTCAGCGCGGGGGCAGATTTGAAAGCGACCAGCCTTTTTATCGTCCAGCAGGGCGCCGAAAACGCTGGGAGAGTCGAACGCTGGAAAGCAGAGCCAGTCGATGGAGCCATTCATGCCCACCAGAGCCGCAGTGTGCAAATCGCCGATCAAGCCGTAATTTTGTATCGGTTGGTAGGCCACATGCGCTCCCAATGTCGCGGTGATCTTATCGCGGTCTGGCTCTGGCAAGCCCAACGCAATCTCAGCGCTTACGATTAAAGATCGATCATAAGTTGCCAAAGTACAACCGCGCCGAGCGAAAAAATGCAACACCTGTAAAAGGGGCGAGCCGATGCCGGCAATTTGCCCAAAGGATATTATCAAGCATTGCTCAAATCGCCGCCGGACTTTTCATCTTCAAGCCGGGGCCGATACGGCTTTGCCCTTTTCGCCAAACACCAACACCAGAATCTTGGCTGGCTCTGATTGATCTGCGCTGGCCGACAAAACATGAATTTTGTCCGGGGATTCGAAAAACATTTCTCCCGCATGAACGATGCGCTCCTGCTCCCCTTCCATCCGGAAGCGAAAATCGCCCGCCAGCACATAGCCAAGGACAAATCCGGGGTGACGATGCTTTGCCGGCACCACGCCGGGCGGAAAGGCAATTTCTAATGCGGTTACTTCCCAGCCGTCGAGATTTAGATTTGGCAGATCTCTTTTGAAGACTTGTTTACGCATGACATCGGCGCCCGAAGCGCCGTTTGAAAGGAGCGAAAAACAGCGCTCCCGCGATGCCAGCCTCGAGAAATTTCCTTCGGTTCAGCATGAATTGCACCCATCACTTTCCGGCGATGCTATCCGGCAACGAGCAAAACCGTTTTTCCCGGGGCGAGCCCTTTTTGCGCGTGGTCGTAGGCTTGGCGCTCTTGCTGAAGATTGATCGAGCGTGCGTGGTTTAGGCGCGAGATTTATCGTCACGAGCTTCAAGAAATAGCTCGGCTGATCGTTTTTGGTTTACCTGGCACCGAAGAGTTCCTTGCTCTTAATCACGTCGGCGACGGATTCCGGCACCATATTTTCCCAGGACGGGTCGCCACGCTGAATGCGCGCCAGAACCTCTGCCGTGCGAATCGCTAAGTAGCTCTGCGTTGCCGGAAAGCAAATTGCGCAAGGTCATCTCCGCGAGCACGACCGGCTCTTCACCTCGCACGCCTGGCTCTTCGGCAAATTTCGCTCTCGCCCGGTGGAGCAAATCCAAAGTAAGCTGGGTTGGCGGCCCGAAACTGCCGCGCTCGACGAGAACGGGCTTGCTATATAGAGTACCTCGGCCGGCTGCACCACTTCGCCGCTTGAGGTGAACATGGCTGCGTCGGTCATTCCCTGCGCGACGAGCTGCAGACTCATGATACGGTTATCCAGGCCCTCAAAGGCCGGCCCGCAGAACTTGATCATATCGATCTCGATGCGCTCGCGGCCAAGGTTGTCCATCAAGGATCTGATCAGCTCCGGTGGCTCGTCGTGCTTTTTGAAGGCGGCAAAAATAAGATTCACGCCGAGCACGCCGAGCGCTTCCTGTTGGCGCGGCGCGCTCGAGTCGGTCAAATGAGCGTGAATGATGATGTCCGAAGGTTCTCGGCAGGGCTGGAGCTGGAATCGGGTTCCCACCCAGCCGCGACCCTTATCAGTGTGCGCATAGCTACGCGTCGCCACGGTATCAGCGAACACGAAAAAATTAGTCCGCTTGCCGCGGCTCGACCCGAGCCGCTCTGAGAGCTGAGCAAATTCATGTTCAAGCATGGCTTGTAAACGTCTGCGGCTGACGTAGCACGACGTCGGGCCATAAAGCGCATTGCTAACCGTCATATCGTATGCGGAGATGGTCTTTGCCACTGTTCCCGCGGCGCCGCCCACGTGGAAGAACCACCGCGCGACTTCCTGCCCCGCGCCGATTTCGGCGAAAACGCCGTACGGCAACGGATCGAGATTGATCGCGAGTGCCTTTTGCTGAGTGTCACCGCCAAAATTATTCACGATACGCTTCCTGGCGTTTATTCAAGCAATCAATGCCGGCGAGGATCGTTTCCACTGTCGCCTCGTCGCCGATTTTCGAGTTGATCATGAGCTGATACAGAGAGTGATTCGGCCATTGTTTGGCGAAATATTTTTTTATGAACGCCGCGCGCTCCCGATCCACGGTTTCGACCAGGCGGCGCGCCTGAAGCGCGGTTTTACCACTCTCCCGTTCTCGACGGATTTTTTCGGTGAGCGGCGCGTAGACGAACACGTGGTAAGCATCGGGGCGATCCTGCAGAAAATATTGCGAGCCGCGGCCAACAATGACGCAGGTTCCAGATTCCGCCGCGTCCGAAACCACGCGTTGGGTAATTGCCACAATGCGATCCGAGTCGAGCAGTTTGAGCCGATGGAGATTGAGGTTCGCTTCAAAGCTGCCGCGCAGAAAGGACTTAAAAAGCCGATAGTACAACGGATCATTGCGCTCCTCGCGCCGCTCGACGGCGCTTAAATCGCAATCCGCGCGGCGGGCAATTTCTCGGGTCAGCGTTTGATCCCACAGTTTCCAGCCCAGATGCTCGGCGAGCTTTTTTGCGATGGCTGGACCTCCACTCGCATATTCGCGGTCGATCGTAATCACTCTGATCATAGATCAGCGCCCAACGTTCCTCGGCTAGCCGATGGCCACTTCTCCTCCCGCTCGTGGATTATTTCTTTTCAGGACGAACGAAAGGCCGCACATAACAACAGCGATCACCGCCAGAAGCCAGAACGTATCGATATAAGCGAGAGTCTGCGCTTGCTGCTGCATCGCGTGATAAAGCCGAGCGGCGGCCTGTTGGCCACCTTCGTATTCGCCCAACCCCGAGGCGGCGAGATGAGCTGCCAGCATTCTCATTCGTCCTTCGAACAACGGATTGTCCGACGCCAGGTGGGAAACGAGATGCACCTGATGAAACTGGGCGCGCCGCGCGATCAGCGTCGCCACCATGGAGGTCCCGACGCTGGCGCCGATGTTGCGCATGAAATTGATCATGCCGGCGACGCTGCCGCTCTTTTCCTGCGGCATGCCGATGTAGGCGGCCAGCGTAATCGGCACGAACAGCAAACCCACGCCGAGCACCTGTAGGATGCGCATCCAGGTGGCGAAGCCAAAACTGATCAGCAAGTCCAAATTACGTGCCGAATAGGTCATGCCGATCACCAGGGCGAGCCAGCCGGCCGCAATGATATAGCGAACCTGCAGGCGTTGCGTAAGTTGCCCGACGATCGGCATTTCCACCAGGATCACCAATCCGCCTGCGGAAATCGCCAAGCCCGCGAGTTCCGCGGTATAGCCGGTGAGCGTCTGAAGAAAGAGCGGCATCATGACGAGGCTGCTAAATAGCATGACACCGAAGGCAAACATCATAAGATTGGCGCTGAGGAAATTAAAGTTTTTGAAAAGTCGCATCTCGATGATCGGATTTTTGTGAAACCACTCCCAAATAACCAGCGAAATCAGGCACACGGCGGCCACAACCGCTAGCACCGTGATAAAATGGGATCCGAACCAATCTTCCTCCTGTCCTTTGTCGAGCAGGATTTGCAAGGCGCCAATGCCGAGCACCAAAAGAGCGATGCCGATGTAATCCAGCCGCACGCCTGCTGCTTTTAGCCGGGTCAGATGGGGCGGGTTTTCCACCAGGCGCATAACCAACCCAAGCGCGAGGAGTCCGACCGGCAGATTGATAAAGAAGATCCAGCGCCATGAATAATTGTCGGTAATCCAACCGCCCAGTGTCGGCCCAATCGTAGGGGCGGTGACGGCGGTAATGCCATAGAGCGCGAATGCGACGCCGCGCTGTTCCGGAGGAAATGTATCCGCAAGAATCGCTTGCGCCATTGGCTGAAGTCCACCGCCGCCGGCGCCCTGGACGATGCGCGCCAACAGAAGAAGAGGAAGGCTCGGTGCGAAACCGCAGAAAAGCGAGCTGGCAGTGAAAAGAAAAATGCACAGCATGAAAAACCGCTTTCGGCCGACCGCGTTCGCAAGCCAGCCGCTGATTGGAAGAACGATGGCGTTGGAAACCAAATACGACGTCAGAACCCAGGTGCTCTCGTCATTGCTCGCTCCTAAGCTTCCGGCCATATAGGGCAACGCCACGTTGGCAATACTGGTGTCCAAGACCTCCATGAACGCAGCCAGCGAGACCGACACACCGATGAGCCAGGGATTGTACTTCGGCCGCCAGGCTTGCTCGGTGGCTTCTGGGCTTTGATAATGCTCGCTTGATGACGTCGTTAGTGTCGCTGCTGCCATGCTAACCTCTGTGGTGGCTTTGTCTGTTGCTCATCGAACCTTGACCTCCGGCTCGACCGACATTCCCGGGCCGAGCGGATGGTTCGGGTCGGGCGGCTGATCAAACACGATCTTGACCGGCACGCGCTGCACAATCTTCACATAGTTGCCGGTGGCATTTTCCGGCGGCAGCAGACTGAAGGCTGCGCCCGAGCCGGCTTGAATGCTGTCTACATGACCTTTGAAAACTTTGTCCGGATAGGCGTCCACTTTGATCGTGGCCTGCTGTCTCGGTCGCATGTAACGGAGCTGAGTTTCTTTGAAGTTGGCAACAACCCAGACCTTATCCGGCACGATGGAGAACAGAGTTTGCCCCACCTGCACATAATCCCCAGGCTCAACGCTCTTGCGTGTAATTCGGCCGCTCTCCGGAGCGAAGATTTTTGTATAGGAAAGATTGAGTTTTGCCTGGCGCACTTCTGCGTCGGCTTGGGCAATTCCCGCAGCGGTGGTTTCAACCTGCGAGCGGCTGTACGCAACTTGACTGGGAGCTACTCTGGCGCTGGCGAGACGCGCCTTCGCTTCCCCCAGCTGGGACTCAGCACGGTGGAGATTGTCAAATGCCGCCTGCTGAGCTTGCCGCGCCGCATCGAGATTTGCCGCTGCGGCACTGTCAGTAGCGACGGCGTTATCACGCTCTTGGCGCGACACCGCCCGGTAAGTCAAGAGTCGCTCGTAGCGCTCGTCATCGGCTTTTGCCCGGGTTGCCTCCGCCGCGGCGGCCGCGACCTGCGCCCGCGCCTGCTCCAATCGGCTATGGCCTTCCTCCACCTGACGCTGGGCCGCCTGGACTCCGGCTTCGGCTTGATCGATTGCGGCGCTCGCGGTCGTGCTGACCACCCGCACGTTGATCCGAGCGCTTTGATGGCGGGCATTAGCGGCCGCTAAATTCGCTTGAGCTTGCGCGAGGCGCGCTTCGAAATCACGGGCATCCAGTTCGACCAGCAAGTCCCCCTTTTTTACGTGAAAGTTGTCGTCAATGAGAACGCGACTGACATAGCTCGCGACCTTTGGGCTAATGGCCGTGACGTGGCCGGAAATGAAAGCATCGTCGGTGGACTCGTGAGCTCTCGCGTAGAGGTAATAGTGAATCCCGACGGCGGCGACCAGCAAGATGGCAACAGATATCAAAGCGAGCCGAACCGGCCGACGATAGGATTTGATCGCGCGAGGGACCACCGGCGCCGAATCCATGAATTCTCCGTTCTCATGACCGTCATCCGGCGGGACCGACTTACGCGCCTCTTGTTTTGTCTCTTCTGACTGCTCGCTCATGGTTGAATGTTCCTTCCTACCGGCAAGTCGGCGTCCCATCCTCCTCCCAAAGCTTTGTACACTTGCACCACCGCATTGAGTTGATCGCGGGTGATAGTCGCCAGGTTGATCTCTGCCGAAAACAGCTGGCGCTCTGTGTCCAACACGTCGAGATAAGAAGAGACACCGTTGGTGTAACGCAGATTGGCGAGGGCGAGCGCCTGTTGCGCGGCTTGCACTTGCCGTTCGCGCTGCAAGCGGATCGCGCGCGCCTTTTGGTGAAAAACCAGCGCATCGTCAACTTCCTGAAATGCTTGCTGGATTGCCTGCCGGTATTGAATCCGCGATTGCTGCTCGCGCGCCTCGGTTGCCGCCAAATTGGAGCTCAGGCGGCCAGCGTTGAAGATGGGCAGAGTGACGGTGGGACCGGCAGACCACATCCGCGAAGGGCCGGTGAAGAAGTCCGAAAGCGAAACGCTCGCGCTGCCGAATACTCCCGTGAGTGAAATCTGTGGGAAGAACTCCGCCTTCGCTTCCGCGATCCGAGCGTTCGCCGCCACGACGTGCTCTTCTGCAGCGCGGATGTCAGGGCGCTGCTCCAGCAGAGCCGACGGCAAACCGGCGGGAATCTCCGGCGGCATATGTTCGCTGTCCAGGGACGCAGTGCGCGGGATCGGCCCGGGATTTTCGCCGAGAAAAATGCGCAAGCGATTTTCTGTTTGGGCGATTCGGCGTTCGACATCGGGCACGGTCGCCGCCGCGGAAGCCAATTCCTCTTCCGCCCGCTTAACGTCCAGTTCCGAGGCGAGACCGTCGTCGTAGCGACGGCTTACCAGATCCAAGGAAGCGCGGCGCGATGCAAGCGTGCGTCGGTCAATTTCTGCCTCGCGGTCGAGTTCCAACAGATCGAAATAGTTTTGCGCGACGTCGGCAACCAGCGTCATCAGCACGGTTCGTTGGTTTTCTTCGTTCGCCAGCAACTCCGCGCGGGCCGCTTCAGTAGCTCTGCGCAAGCGGCCCCACAGGTCGACCTCAAATGACGTTTGGAGATCTGCTCTGTATAGATCGAAATTCGGATTGACGCCTAGTTTATCGATGGGCGGAAAACTCGTTTCAGACTCGCGGTCATTGCGATAACGAGAACCTGCGTTGAGGTTCGGAAACTGCGCCGAATGAGCGATGCCTAACAAGGCGCGAGCCTCAGCCACTCGCGCGACGGCAAGCTGCAGATCGTAGTTATCCTTTAGTGCGGCGCGAATTAATTTCTGCAACGTAGGATCTTCAAAGAGCTGCCACCATTTAAGGTTGGCGATGGAACCGGGCGCATCGTCCACCTTCTGCCATGATGCGGGAACGAGAACTTCGGGTTGCTTGTAATCCGGACCCACAGTGCAGCCTGCAAGTAAGGAACTCACCAGGAGCGGCAGCAATATAATAATACGAAGTGCTGCTCCGCTTCGTGCCAAAATACACTGCTTCATATCCGGCGAGTTCACGCGCTGCTGTTCGGTCAACCGGAGATGTTCGCGGAGCTCCGGCCCATACGGTTTATGGTCACAATCGCTATCAACACGCCGCAAAGCCACTTCTCATCCTGTGTCATGTTCATGATTGTCTTCTTCTAAGCTCTCTGCCCGGGGTCCGATCCTGTCAATTCTTGGCTCGCTTATTCACGTTTGGGTTGAACCGTCTATCATAGCTGCTCGGTTGACTGAGTCTGGTCTGGATTAATCGCTGAATCACCGCGAACAACGTCGCCGTTGAGATGCCAAACATCAACATGCCGTTCGCTCCTTCGAGGGGTACCAATAATTTCCACGTGGGCGACATGACAGCATCGGAATCACCGAGCGTCGTGTAGTTTAAGCCGGAGTGATAGACAGCCTCAGGGAGGCGGGAAAATTCGCCGCATAAATTCAACACGAGGGCCCATGTGGCGATCGCGGCTAAATGTACGCAGAGTGCGACCAGTGCGGCTCCCGCTACTATGACCACGTCCTTCGAGAACCGCACGCCGGCACGGCCAACTCTCAACTCGTAGTGGACGAAGTACACGATCGGCATCATGGCTAGCGCATGGATCACGACCGTGCAAAAAGTTACTGCGGAGGCCATGCCGAGAGGCAACAAAATAGCTAGGTGGTCAGGGGAAGGCTCCATAACATCTCGACCGGCTCGCAACCGCCCGATCCTTCAGTTCGGTACAGGGAAAATCCAGCCGCACTTACACGGCAGCGGATCGAGTAAGTACTGATAATCTGCCGTGACTCGCTGCGCGGCCAGATGGCGGGAGAGCTAGAAGGCTAGTCGGCAAGTCGTGTGCCAAGTCATTCCGATGTTGGAAATCTTGATGACCGACCAACGGGAAATTAAGTTGCTCTGCTTTGGGTTTAGAAGAACCGTGACGAACAATCCAAGCTGAATATCGGCTCACCCCGACATGCCCGGTCGCTAAAGATTAAAAAAGAGATAAAAACAAGATGGAACTTGAGCTTCTACGAGTCCAATGAGGAATGCGGTTCTGCAACGACTCTGCGTTGTGCAACGCAATTTCGTGATTTTTTGTAATGTCGCGGGAGAAATTTTTCGGGTTTCCCGCGCGGAGCGCAAAACGATATCGCTATTGTCGAAATCCGATCCACGCAGTTCTTCCACCGAATCAACTAACGTTTAGCGAGACCAACTATGCTATTTCGAGGGCCTTTTGATGCCGATTCTACTTAAGCGTGAGGCTAGCGTGGTTGGTTTCATACCTAAGATCTCGGCGGCTCCTCCCGGCCCATAGATTTTCCACTGAGTTTTTGCGAGAGCGGCCAGTATGTTCTCGATCTCACGACGGTTAATTTCCATGTGAGGGACAACTTTGGAATCAGAACGCGGATCGGAAAACCGCGCATCCATTTCAACTGCTGTTGCGACTTTTTCACCGAGCACCCAGTCAATCCGCAAAGGTCCCCGCTGACAAAGGATTACGGCGCGCTCGATGACATTGTGTAGCTCACGAATGTTCCCCGGCCAATCATAGGCTACGAGAAGTTCGACGGCATGATCTGTGAGCCGCACGTCCGGATAATTCAATTTTCGCGAAACAAGGCCTAAAAAATGGGCTGCGAGTTGTCCGATGTCTTCACGACGTTCTCTTAGCGGTGGCAAAGAAATAGGAAAGACGTTGAGCCTATAGTAGAGGTCTTCGCGGAAGCGACCGGCCTTCACTTCTTTTTCCAAATTACGATTCGTTGCCGCGATCACGCGCAAATCCACACGGCGTGTACGCTCTTCGCCGACACGTTCAAATTCGCCTTCCTGCAACACGCGGAGGAGTTTACTTTGCAGTTCTAGGGGGATTTCGCCGACTTCGTCGAGAAAAATAGTTCCTCTGTTCGCTAACTCAAACCGACCCGTCCTGTCGTGCAAAGCACCTGTGAAGGCTCCCCTTGAGTGACCAAAGAATTCACTTTCAAAGAGTTCTTTAGGCACAGAGGCACAATTGACCTTGACCATCGGATGATCATGTCTTGGACTGCCTTCATGGATCACGCGCGCGATGAGTTCTTTACCGGTTCCTGATTCACCGGTGAGCAAAACTGCGGCATCGGTGGGCGCCACCATTTGAACAAGGTGCAGCACCTTTCGAAGGGCCTGGCTCTGGCCAACGATATCTCCGAAGGCAAAGCCCTCTTTGACCTGCTCGTGGAGGTACGCGTTTTCCAATTCCAACTGTTTACGCAGACGCTCGACTTCCTCCTCTGCCCGTTTGCGTTCGGTGATGTCTTTAACGATGCCGCCAATCGCGTATATTTTTCCATCCGCATTAAAGAGAGGAAACTTGTGCACGAGACTCGTGTGCGCACCATCTTCCTGTTTCACTACCTCCTCGAACTCCATTGGAGTACGAGTTTGAAGTACACGAACCTCATTGGCTCGAAAAACGATAGCCTGTTCCTGTGAAAATATTTCGTCATCTCTTTTGCCTTTAATTTGTTCTTTGCGGACACATAGCGCTCGTTCGAATTCTTTGTTTACGGATAAATAGTGGCCGTCAGGATCCTTGAGAAAAAGCAGGTTGGGACTGTTATCCCAAAACGCCTGGATCCTTTTCTCGCTTTCACGTAATGCGTTCTCGGCACGTTCGCGATCCTCAAAAGCACGAGCATTCGTAATCGCCACGGCGGCTTGATCAGCGAACATCCGAAGCCAACTGAATCCTTGATCATCCAACGGGCCACGACTGAATAGGGCAAGGGCCCCTAATATATTTCCGCGGAAAATGAGAGGGTGTCCGGCGAAGCTGCGAATACCCTCGCGTTTGGCCCATTCAGGTCGAGCAATTTTCTCGCTTTCGGGAGCCAAGTCATCAATCAAAATTGGCGTTCCGGTTCCGACTTGTCCAACTTTTAAACTGTTGAGGGGCATGCGGCGAAAATAGCCGCGTAGAAAGGACCAATTCTCTCCGGGGGAATTGATGGGAGTGCCAGCACTTGCCACTAAATGAAGGCACTGCGTTTGGTCAGAACATTTTTCGCGCATAACGCAGCCATCGCAGACGTCACCTGGGGACAAAAGCCAGATCCGCGCTAGAGCGATTTCAGGCTGTGCCGCAAGCCCTTCCACGATAGTGTCCAAGACGTCCTGAACACTATGCTCGCCGGCAACACGGACCGCTAGGTAGAGTAGAGGCTCCGCTTCCATTGAGATCCCAGCGTAGTTTTCACTGGGTACAATAAAAACGTACCACGAAACGAAAACGCGTCAATCACGAAATTTCGTTGTGCCCTTTCGGGCTTGAAGGCTATCTCTTTAAGCTTATGGGTCGCGGCTAACCAATTTCAACAACTGTCTCCATTAACTCCTGAATTAAGAACGCAACAATTCACGCCCGATTAAATGAGGCATTTTCCTAAATACGTTGCGATGCAACGGAATTGCGTTACGACGAAGGCATCTAGAAGTTCTCTCTTGGATCTGGAAACGAAACCTCGATGCATCTGCTGGCATCAAGCTTGCGCTGGCCCTCATGAGGCGGTGACGACGACAAAAAAATGTGGAAGTAGACTGGTCGAAGCAAATGAGTTTTAAGGGGGAGATTAAATGTCCAAAGAAAGGTTAAACCAGCAGCCCAAAAACCCAAGTAACCTGACGCGATTCGAGCGCGGCTGGGCTACTCTGGCAGAACTAGACGGACCCAACGGACCAGATCACGCTCTCATCGAATCACTTGCCGAGCTTACCCCTGATTTCGGGCGTTACTTGGTTGAATTTTCATTCGGTGAGATTTATCAGCGTGCGTCTCTTGATTTGAAGTCAAAGGAACTCGTCGCTATTGCCGCAGCCACCGCACTGGGAGCTGTGCCCACGCTCAAGGTGCACATTCGAGCAGCGCTTAACATTGGTGCCAGCAGGGACGAAATCATCGATGTGCTACTTCTTATGCTTGTTTACGCGGGATTCCCGCGAGCGATCAATGGGCTACTGACGGCCAAAGAAGTATTTGCAAGCTTGGATCGACCAACGGTCTAGCCCACGAACAGTGCATGAAAAGCCAAACCGATGTAAAAAAATAAAGTCCGGCAAAATTCTGCATAGGATCAATAAAAAAACCTCAAAGGTTAGCAAGTTTTCTTAACAATGAGTTTACTTGACGCAAAACATTCGCGTGTTAACAGATCACAAGTCCCCCGGAGGATCGGCGTGAAATTCTGCTTGAAAGAGTAGCGCCGTTCACGACATATTCAACATTACAGAGAAGGAGGATCCATAATGAAGCACGCAATCCATTGTACGTTCACGAGAGTTCAGTACCTCGTATTAACCCTCTTCCTGAGTGTTGGTCTATCTCTCATCGCCGGGACGGTGACGGCTGAGGAGGCTAAGGTCACGCAGCTCATGTCTAAAGATCTCAAGGAGAACCCCGGCAAGGAACTTCTGATGATCACAGTGGAGCATGTGCCCGGCGGGTCCAGTCCTAGCCACCGACACAATGCACATGCGATGGTTTACGTACTGGAGGGCTCCGTTGTAATGCAGCTGAAGGGTGGAAAACAGGTAACACTGACGCCCGGACAGACCTTTTATGAAGGCCCCAACGATATTCATGTCATTGACCGGAACGCAAGCAAAACCCAGCCGGCGAAATTCCTGGTGTTCTTGATCAAGGACAAGGGCGCTCCGGCGCTCGTGCCGATAAAGTGACTGGGAGGGCGTCTTTCCCGCTTGGTCCGAATTATCGTCGACGGAGCACTGGAAACACCCACGAGAAACGAGCTGTTATGGTTCAATACACATTGGCGACGTTCTCACACGGATGCGGCTTAAACGTAATGCGAATCCGAAGTGAACTTAAACACTCGTCCGATTGTGGGCGACTACAGAAAGGAAAGCGCCTATGAAGATCGTCGTTATCGGCGGCACCGGCCTCATCGGCTCGAAGACCATCCCCATTCTGCGCCAGGGCGGCCACGAGGCCCTCGCCGCCTCGCCCAATACCGGCGTTAACACCATCACCGGTGAGGGCCTCAAACAGGCGATGGCCGGCGCGCAGGTGGTGATCGACCTCGCCAACTCGCCCTCATTTGAAGACAAGGCAGTGCTGGAATTCTTCCAGACCTCCGGCCGCAACCTTCACGCGGTGGAGGCCGCAGCCGGCGTCCGGCACCATGTCGCGCTCTCCATCGTTGGAACCGACCGGACACCCGACAATGGCTATTTCCGCGCCAAGGTTGCCCAAGAGAAACTGATCGAGACCTCCGGCATCCCCTACACCATCATCCGTTCGACCCAGTTCTTGGAATTTCTCAAGGCCATCGCCGATGCAGGAATGGAGGGAGGGAAGGTCAGGCTTTCGCCCGGCCTGTTTCAGCCCATCGCTGCGGACGACGTTGCTGCCATCGTCGCCGATGTGGCGCTCGCGGCGCCGCGAAACGGCATCGTCGAGATCGCCGGACCGGAACGGGCACCGTTCAACGAAATCGTCGCTCGCTATCTGAAGGCGATCGGCGACCCGCGTGAGGTCGTGCGTGACCCCGAGGCCCAATACTTCGGCGGCCGCGTCGAGGAGCGCTCGCTCGTGCCGTTGGGCGAAGCGCGCCTGGGCCGCATCGGTCTCGACCAATGGCTCCGCCGCTCCGTAGCTTAAACGTAAATCAGCCAGGAAGGTCGACGTGCAGCTCCGAGTAATGCGCCGAACGGCGGGCCGATAGATTCGTCCGCAACGGCAGCTCCGCCAAATTCATGAATCACTTTTCTCTGGTAAATATTCTATCGCGCTTTTTTGACATCCGTCCCGGTGAACTCCGGCGGGTGAGAATGATGGTTGCGCTGATTTTTTTTCTGCTGGCGTCTAACAACGTCATCAAAGTCGTCAGGGACTCTCTCTTCCTCAGCCATTTTTACGTCAGCGAGTTATCCTATGTTTACCTCATAGTGGCTCTTCTTGCGGGTGGCATCATCACGATATACACCCGTTACACAGCTAGAATTCCATTCTACCAGCTCATGCTAGGTTCCCATGCCTTCATTATTTCCAATGTGATCGTGTTTTGGGTTCTGATAGTGTTTTTCAATTTTGCGTGGGCCATATACGCCTTTTACATCTGGTCGGCAATCGTCGGTGTCCTTGCTGTAGCTCAATTCTGGACATTAGCCGACCTGATTTTCACAGCGCGCGAAGCGAAACGTCTGTTTGGCATTTTCAGCGCTGGAGGATCGCTCGGAGCAATCCTGGGCGGCTTTGCGAGTGGATGGATCGTCAATATGTTTGCAAGAGCTGACGAACTTTTCTGGTTCATCGGAGCGCTATTTGCCGGAGCTTTTGGCGTAGTTTGGTTGGCGCGCAATGAATTATGCGCGCTCACGAGCGCCGCAGAGAAAGAAATCCCGGCAACAATCCCAGATACCAAGGCGGATAAAGAGCTCAGTGTGCTTGGGGCAATTCGAGGCTCTCGCTATCTTCAATTGATTGCCAGCGCTATCTTTGTCTCCGTAGCCGTCTCGACTCTCATTGACTTTCAGTTCAAGTCCGCGGCACAAGCATCTTACGCATCTCAAAAAAGCCTGACCAGCTTCTTCGGTTCTTATTATGCCTGGCTCGCTATCATTACTTTTTTTGGTCAGGTTGTCTTGACCAGGAGATTTTTGACCGGGTTCGGATTAATCGGCAGCCTCTTAGTTCTTCCCATAAGCCTGTTCGCAGGATCTCTCGGCATTCTGCTCTGGCCGGGACTTTTCTCAGCTGGAGCGACGGATTTAACCGATGCGGTTTTCCGACCAGGTGTGAACCAGAGTGGCATGGAGATACTTTATCTGCCTCTCCCTGCCAATCTTAAAAAACAGGTCAAGACCTTTCTCGACGTCGTTTTGCAGCGGTTCGGAGACGGTGCTGCGGGGCTGATCGTGCTGATTTACGCGCTCTGCATCGCACAGGTGGACCCCGCCGGTTTGGCCTATTTTTCTCTCGTACTGATCTTCCTCTGGGCGACATTTATTTTTCTATTGCGCAGCCGTTATGTTGAAGCCTTACGGACGGGATTGGAAGCGCAGGCCATTACGTGGGAAAACGGACACATTGATTACGCCGACAAGCAAACCATCGAAGCTGTACTGCAAACTTTGCAAAAAAAGGACGAGCAGTCTTTGTTGTTCGGCCTTGAACTGGCAGAGAAGCTGGATCCCAAAGTCGCCGTGCCATATCTCCCTATCGGCCTCTTGAGCCATCCTTCGCCTCTGGTGCGGAGTCGATCGTTAAAACTTTTTGCCGCGACTACAGACGCTGAAAGATTAAAGGAAATCGTGCGCCTGCTCCAGGACGAAAATCGAGAAGTCCAGGCGGAAGCGATCAACGTCGTCTGCGCTATCCGCAAGGAAGATGCGATCCCGGTTATGCGTCCTTACTTGGAAAGTCCTGATCCACGAGTTCAGCGGTCAGCGATCGAGTGTCTTCTGCACCACGGAGACGCGGAGATTCGTGAAATTGCTCTGGCCAGCTTTCGCAAAATGATAGCAACGCCAGAAGTCGACGGCGCCGCAGCCCGCATTCAAGCGGCCCGTCTTATCGGTGAGGTCGCCGATCCCCAATTGCGCGGATACTTGCCCGTGTTGATCCGGGATGACTGCTCGGTCGAGGTTGTTCGCGAGGCATTGGCCGCTGCCGGCAAGATGAAGGAACCAACAGTCGTCAGAGATGTGATCATGCAGCTCGGATATCCAAAGACGAAGACCGCGGCACACCGGGCTTTGGTCGAATACGGCGAGATTGCGGTTGAAACATTAAGAAAGGTGCTTCTGGATCCCAACATTTCTCGTGATGTGCGACTCAATATTCCTTCCACATTGAGCAAAATCGCCTCTCCTGCCGCGATGAACGCGCTCTTCAATGGATTGAATCAGGCAGATGGCTCGCTCCGATACAGAATCATCGTCGGCCTCGAAGAAATGGCGCGGCGCTTGCCGAATCGGCGCATAAACCGACATGGCCTAGAACTCGCGATCGACGCGGAAGCCAGCCGCTACTATCGAAAATTTTTAACTTTCTTTGCGCTCTTTGGCGAAGAGACTGAAGGTTCGATGAACGGGGATTCGCTGCTCCATCAAGCCTTGCTTGAAAATATGGAGAGGGAACGGGAAAGGGTACTGCGGCTGCTTTCACTGATTTATCGTCCGGAAGATATGGGAAACGCCTGCATGGCGCTCCGCAGCGGCAACCCGGTCAAAAAGGCCCAGGCAATCGAGTTTCTCGACAATCTGCTTAGCGGAGAGGTAAAGCGTCGCGTTTTTCCTCTCTTTGACGACGCTCCCGGCGTTGAGCGTTACCAACGGTTTCTTTCATTGTTGGGCCTGAAAAGTTTAGATGGCGAGACCGCCTTGCGCGAGCTTTTGAAACAGGATGACGTATGGTTGCGAGCGGCCGCCCTCTGGGAGATCGGCTTGGGGAGGCTTGAGGTTTTCCGGGAGGAGATCCAGGAATGCCTCAATTCCAAGGATCCTTTGCTCAAAGAAACCGCCGAGCTTGTAATGTCAAGTGTGTAGTTTGGCCGCAGAAAAGCACCTCACCATAATTGAGAAGGTCATCTTTCTCAAATCCGTCGACATCTTTGAGCATGCCACCGTAGAGCAGCTCGGCCACATCGCGGGATTGACAGAAGAAGTTAATTTCGCAGCGGGAGAAACGATCTATAAAGAGGGAGAGCCCGGAGATACCCTGTATGTGATACTGAGCGGCCGTGTGTTGATTGAGAGGAATGGGAGCATCATTCATGAGCTTAAGGAAAAAGAAGCGTTTGGCACACTAGAAGTTCTCGATTTCCACCCTCGTGCCGCCACCGCCAAAGCGATCGATCAGGTCCGCGCCCTCAAGCTTAACAGCCCAAAGTTTTATGAACTTTTATCACTCGACATCGAAATAGTTGAGGCCGTGTTCCGGACCTTGTGTGGTTGGATTCGAAGGCTTTTGACCTTAGTGCCGTGACATTAATTGGAAGAGCTAGGACGCTGCCCAAATCATTTGCTGCCGGTCTTCCGCTCCTTAATCTCGTCACGGGTTTGTTTCATGTGGATCGCGAATTCCTGTTGAACGCGGGCCCTCGCAGCGCGATGTAAATTCATTGCCGCTTTATCTGTCTCAAGAAACTGAAAGTTCTGGGCGCCGTTTTTTCCATCATTGGAGTCAATGTCGATTGCCAACAGCGGACGTCGGCGATGGTATCGATATCGCGCCATTTCGGAAGGAGACGGCTTTTGATGTCGAGTGAAATTAATCTTGCAAGGGTTTGCGTCAAGACCTGATCGTGGCTCCAAGTCATCTGGTCGAAAAGCGCCGGCTGATCTCGATTGAGTCCGATCAAGTAGTAGCCCCCGTCCTGGCTTGGTCCGAGAACCGCACATGGTTCCGTGTCGCTGAGAGAGGCAAAGGCTTTGCTGAAGTAAGTGAGCGGCACCGGTGGCAAATCGGCGCCGATCAGAACGACGTGCCTGTGGCCTTTGGCAAAGAGCTTGGTGAAAATATTTTCCATGCGCGCGCCCAGATCGCCGTCCTTCTGGGAAAAGAGCTCGAAGCGTTCCGGCGCGAGCTCTCGCATCATCGCACCGGCCTCCTCCGGGCTAAACGCGAGATAGCAATCGGCGTTATCGATCGCGCTTAGGTGACGCAGCTGGTCCACCAGCAGCGCGCGCGCCAGCTCGGCGGCTTCCTCAGGCGACAGAAAAGGAACCAAACGAGTTTTAACCGCGCCGGGAATCGGCGCTTTGGCCATGACGACCAAGGCGTTAGCGCGTATCGGCATAGTACTGTTTAAGTCTCTCTGGTGAAACGCCGGCTAAATAACCAAGCTTGAGCGTCCACATTTTAAGGATAGTTCGCCAAATTCCGTCTCTTTCCCAGCGCCGGCCGGAAGTGATCACTCGGCTGCGCAGACAGGACATCGGTGCGATGCGTTTGAGTGCGCGACAGAAGGCGATGTCTTCCATCAATGGAATATCTTGGAATCCGCCTACGCTTTCGAAAATCGTGCGGCGCACAAACAGTGCTTGATCGCCGGTGCCGATTTTGGTGATGCGCGAACGGTAATTAATCAGCCGTGCAATGATTTTTAACATCCAGTGCGCGCCCTCGATCTCCACATCGAAACGGCCGGCCGGACAATCCCGATCGCGCATCGCTACGCTGATGTCTTTCAGCGCGGAAGCGGGCAAAGTCGTGTCCGCGTGCAGAAAGAGCAACACATCGCCAGTGGCGTCTCGCACCCCGCAGTTCATCTGGCGCGCTCGCCCCGGCTCCGAAATCAGAACCCTGACGCCAAATTGCTCGGCGATCGCCCGGGTGGAGTCGGTACTGCCGCCGTCAACGACAATAATCTCAAAGGGCGCGAGACCGAGCAGCGCTTGCAAAGTTGTGGCAATGGCGCCGGCTTCGTTTAACGTCGGAATAATAACAGAGACTTTCGCCTGATCCGCGCAGAGCTTAGGGTTTTTAATCGGTCTCGTTAAGCCAGCGTTTATAGTCATGGGTCAAATCGCTTCTGTATTCTTCCAGCGTGTCGCCTAATTTTCCATCCGCGTACTTTAACCCATGCTCCAGCAAGACTTCAGGGTTGCGGCCGAAGCCCTCTTACGGTGTGGGTCATCGTCGCCATTCTAGCCACTTGGCAACAACCTTCTTCACTCTCGGTGTCAATTTGGTTTTCATGTAGGCATCGCCGATCTTGCGTAATGCCTCGGTTTGCGTTGGATAGGCATGAATTGTCGAGGATAAGACGCTGATTTTTTGTTTCGCTGTAATCGCTAACGTCAACTCGCCCAGCATCTCGCCGGCATGGCGCGCGACGATCGTGCCGCCGAGAATCCGGCCGTTTTTCTTGTCGTAATGAACCCGCGCGAAACCCTCCGTTTCTCCATCAAGAATTGCGCGATCGAGCTCGCTGAAAGGCTGGCTGATCGTCGCGACATCGAATCCCGCGGCGCGCGCGTCCTTCTCGTAGTAACCGACGTGGGCAACTTCCGGATCGGTGTAGGTGCACCACGGAATCACCAAATCGGTGATTTTGCGGCGCGCGAAGAAGAGTGCGTTTGCGATCACAATGCGCGCCATGGCGTCCGCACTGTGAGTAAATTTGTAACGCGAGCAGACGTCGCCGGCCGAGAAAACGTGCGAGTTCGAAGTCTGCAGCCGCTCGTCCACTTCAATGCCACTAGCCAAGTAGCTAACGCCCGCTGTTTCCAAACCGAGGTTTTCAAGATTCGGCGTCCGACCGAGTGCGACCAATATTGCATCGCAAACAACATCGAATCGTCGCTCTCGATCTGTCAGCGCGAGCTGTTTTATTCCGCCTTTTATCTCCGCCCGTTCTACGTTTGCGCCGGTGATGATTCGCACGCCCTCCTTTTCCAGCTGCCGGCGCACAAGCACCGCAGCGTCACCGTCTTCCTTGGGAAGTATCTCCGCGCCATCGGTCATCAAAGTCACGGCGCTGCCCAAGCGCTGAAAGCACTGCGCCAGCTCACAGCCCAATGGACCGGCACCGATGATCGCCAATTGCTGTGGCAACTTCGTCAGAGTGAAGATTGTCTCGTTGGTATAAAAGCCGACCTCGCGCAGACCTTCGATCCGCGGCTCTGAAGGACGCGCGCCGGTCGCGATAACGGCACGGGTGAATTTCAGCCTCTGTCCATCGACTGCGATGACGCTTGGACTGACGAAGGCGCCATTGCCGATGAACACGTCGACGCCAAGCTGAGTGAAGCGCTCGACCGAATCGTGCTCGCTGATCACGGCGCGCAGTTTGCGCATGCGCGCCATGGCCGCCCCGAAATCCACATGCGGTTCGCTCTGAATCGTAATGCCGAATTCGGCGCCGCTCCGCGCGGCGCGGGCGCGCCGCGCGACGCGAATGACACCCTTCGACGGCACGCAGCCGACGTTCAAGCAATCTCCGCCCAGCAAGTTACGTTCGATGAGCGCGACTTTGGCGCCGAGTTGAGCGGCACCCGCGGCGCATACCAAACCGGCGGTGCCGCCACCGATGACCACCAGATTATATTTTTGCGCCGGCGTCGGATTGGTTCGTTTCGGCGGATGACAATTTTCGATTAACTGGCGGTCGTGCGGATCATCGGTCAGAACCATCTGATCGAAAGGCGTAGCGGAAAAATTTTCATCGAGCCGCGGGTTAACCGTGACAACGCTGCCTTCCTGAGCCTACTCGGCCGCCCGCAGTGCTTTTCGCGCCATGCGCGTCACGATTACAAACACCGCAAGCGTCGCCAACAGCCCGACGTATTTGAAAACTTGCTGGAAAAAATCGGTGGCGGCGCTCGGTTGCACCTCGAGCGCGTCGCGGGCCGCCGCGCCGAAGTAAACGAAGAGAAACATCGCCGGCACCATGCCGAGCAAATTTGCCAGAACGTAAGCGCCTGTGCGCACCGCCGTCACACCGAGAAAATAATTGAGCAGAATAAACGGAAAGATCGGACTCAACCGGCACAGCAAAACCATCTTGAAACCCTGCTTGCCGATCGCTTGATCGAGGAAGCGAAATCTCGGATGGGAGGCCGTCCAGCCAACGACCTTTTCACGGAGAAAAGTGCGCGCCAATAAAAACGAACAAAGCGCGCCGAGATTCGCGCCAATGAGCGCGACAACAAGTCCAAGCTTTAATCCGAATATGGTTCCGGCGCCTAGAGTCATGAAGCTGGCAGGAAATAGAAGCACGGTAAGCACGCCATAAGCGAGGACAAAAATGATTGGACCGAAAACTCCCCACGATTGAATAAAGCTTTCAAACGCCGTGAACCATTGACGGACAGGAAAAAACCAGACGGCGATCGCGATGCCGACGAGCGAAACGATAATGAGCGTAGCCTTAGCCGCTTTCATAGGCATCGATGTGATCTTTCAATCACAGTTGGAAAAGTAGCGATCACCGGGTTGTTATTTGGTGAATCAGATTCAAAATATACTAGAACTACAGGTGGAGGCTGCCGGTAAGCATTAGAGGTTCTCGGAAGACTTGACGGCCAGCCAAATCTGTCGCACCGAGCGTCCTTCGGCAGGCATGCGGTCGCGATAGCGGTACCGAAAGCGCGGCCGCAGGAAATATGAGTGGTCAATCCCGGCATGCCCCATTTCTTCGAGCGGGTTTTGGCCATCGATGCCGAGCATGGACGAGCACCTTGGCCGCTCCGGGCGCTAAACCAGCGCGCCGCCGCAACTGCTGCCGCAGCCTGCTGTACACGCATAGCAGTGATCGGCGATCGTGATCGGCCGATCGAGAATCTGATCGAGTGCTAGCGAGGCGATGTTTAGGGCCTTGCCGGCGCGGTCGCGAAACCGCAGGTCGAGCATCTGATTGAAATCGCAATCGTATATCGAACCATCCCAGCCGATACTGATGAGATTGCGGCACATAACTTGATCCAAGGTTGCAGTGTTGAAGCTACGTTCGAGCATTTCTGTATAATCATCGTACTCGCCGCGCAGCTTGAGATGAGTGGCGTAGCGCGTGATCGGCATATTGGTGAGACAATAGAGTTGATGGAAAACGATGCCGAATTGCTCGCCGAGGATGCGCTTATAATCTTGCTCCAAGATCGTTTGCGGCGGCGGTAAGTGCGGTCCCACAGGATTGTAGACGAGATTGAGAACGAGATTGCTGTCCGCTTGACCATAGCCGAGTTCGTTCAATCGCCGCAGCGCGTGGATGCTCAAATCGAAAGTGCCTTTACCGCGTTGCTTGTCGACATTCTCCTGCGAATAACACGGCAGCGAGCATATCAGCTCCACCTGATGGCGCTTAAAAAATTCCGGCAGATAGTCTTTGCCTGGCTCGAAAATCACCGTCAGGTTGCAACGATCCATGACATGGTGCCCGAGCCCATGCGCCGATTCGACCAGATAATCGAAATCGCGGTGCAGCTCCGGCGCGCCGCCGGTGATATCCAAGGTTGGAATGTTCGTGGCGGTGAGAAAGCGCAATACCGCATCGACCGTTTCGCGGCTCATCATCTCGGTTCGACTCGGGCCCGATTCGACGTGGCAATGAATGCAGGCAAGATTGCAGTAGCGCCCGAGGTTCACTTGCAAGACGTTCGGCGCGCGCCGGCTCAATGACCGGCCAGCGCGCTGAAGTTTTTCGGCAAAGGGTTGCATCGGTTTTCAAATTAGGTCGGCGATGTGATCTTTGATATTCTATATGCCTTGCTACGCACAACAATTCGATCCCGGTCCGCAAACGCCCGCGGCGATCTTGGTGACGCTGTATTCGTTGCCCTTGGTCTCGCGCGGGTGACGCTTGTGGTCGCGCGCGCAGTCGAAAGTCCTCGCCTGTGCGCTCCCTACTTCTTGATGTGGAGGTACGAGAATGAACTGGTCTTGGTAGGGCGGCTTGGAGTAGATCTCGAAAGTTTTTTCGCACACGGCCATGCGCGCGCCGCGCTCCAGCGTGTGGCCGTCGTCGTCCACGACTTGTTTCCACGGACCGCGGTAAATCACCGCTTGATTGCGCTCGATGCACGGTCCTTCTTTGCCCTTGTAAGCGGTCATGGTGACGGCGCGGAACTCGATCCCTTCGACGGTCTGATACGGTTGCGAACTGAAATCTTGGATCTGGATGCCGTGGAATTTGGCGTCTTCCAAAGCGCGGAGAAATGCTTCTTCTTGAAAAGCGCCTGACACGCACGCACTCCAGAGATTGGGATTCTGCGCGAGATGCTCCGGCACCGTTTCATCGCTTACGATGTCGGCGATCGCCACCCTGCCACCCCGCTTCAGCACTCGGTACATTTCAGTGAACAGGTGTTGCTTGTCCTCGGGCCGAACCAGATTGAGCACGCAATTGGAAACGATTACGTCGATGGATTCGTCGGCGATCAATGGCTGCTCTCGGCGAATTCGTTTTGTGAAATCCTCCAGGCACGCGAAGTCCGCAACTGAGCGAACGGGATTCTCCTCGAGATACTTATCGAGCAGCTCCAGATCTGTCTTCAGGTCTTGAATCTTGCCGCGGCGGAACTCCACGTTGTGATAGCCGAGCTTGTCGCCGATGGTTCTCTGGTATTTGCGCGCCAGCTCGATCATCGGCGGATTGAAGTCAACGCCGATCACTTTGCCCTTGGCCCCGACAATCTGAGAGATAATGTAGCAGGCTTTGCCGCCGCCCGAGCCGAGATCGAGCACGGTCTCGCCCTTGCGAACAAACTTCGACGGGTCGCCGCAGCCGTAATCTTTGTCGATAATTTCCCGGGGAATAACTTTCAAAAGCGCGGGGTCGTATTCGACCGGTAAACACAGGCAACTTTCAATAGTCTGAGCCGCCTCGCCATACCGGTCGAGAACCGCAGCCTCGATATTGGAGTTCGTTACACGGTCAACATTGCCGTTGTTTGGGATGCATATTTCTTGATCCATAATGTTTTCACACTTTCCCTAAGGTGGTAACGAACCTAGCAACAAAAAAGGTCCAAAGTGAGTTTGAAAATAGAAATCTAACGAGTAGCAAAAACTCTCTGATAATCGGTCCAGGCCTGTTTTCCCGCTCGACCGAAAACCTTCTCGCGCAGCCCGCCGGCGTAATCTGCCGGAATGTAGTTGATTCTTTCAGTGTAAGACGGTTTGACTCTTATTCCTTGGGACTGAAGCTGATCGGCAACCATCAGATTCTCGAGCACCGATGCGATTTCCTGATGGTTTGTCCACATAGCCTTGTAAACGATTTGGCCATTTCTGTGGATGATGTAGGTCATATTGGGCATCGAGCCGTAAAGGCGGTGCACGGTGCCCTCAAGATCATCTACAAGCATCGGGTTCTGAACACCATCCTGCCGGCGGCAGTCACGCGCAAAGTTGAGTTTTTGTTCCCAGCTCTTGTGCGGGCCGTAATGCTCGCCCGGATGAGGTTCGCGCACATAAATTGTAAAAAACTCAAAGCCTTGATCTTTGTAACGAGCGTAAAGCTCGTTCAGGGGCGAGACCTCACCCACGAACGGCGGTCAAGTGATACTGCCGAATTCCAACAAAACATGTTTTTTGTTACGGAAATCGGAAACCCGTATTCGCGCTCCCTCGATGCTCGGCAACTCGAAATCTAAAGCGTTGTCGCCGGCCCTCAAGCAGCTTTTAAAGTCCTTCGATTTGCCCTCGCTTGAGGAGCTGGAAAATGAGCGGTAGTTGTAAGTCTCTTCAAAGCTCATCAGTGACTCCTATCTGGATTTATAAAACTGTGTAGTACTAAGAAAGTTCCCGCCCACTCATAAAACAGATTTCTTACCCTCAGCGCTCAGCCAATTAGTAATGGAATCAGCGGTAGTTTTAACTTCCCACCGGCTCGTCCGCCTGCATCAGATAAGCCTGGATAAATTGATCGAGATCACCGTCGAGCACAGCGTCGGCATTGCCGACTTCGACGTTGGTGCGATGATCCTTGACCAGGCGGTACGGAGCAAGCACATACGAGCGGATCTGACTGCCCCAGGCTATGTCTTTTTTCGTTTTGTGGTAGCTCTCCATTTTTTCTTTTTGCTTTTCGACCTCGAGCTCGTAAAGTCGCGACTTCAAAATCTTCATCGCCATCGCGCGGTTTTTGTGCTGCGAGCGCTCGTTTTGACAAGCGACAACGATGCCGGTGGGAAGATGGGTCAAACGCACGGCCGAATCGGTCTTGTTGACGTGCTGCCCGCCGGCTCCGCTGGAGCGGTAGGTATCAACGCGCAAATCGGCTTCATTTATTTCGATTTTGATATCGTCATCCACTTCCGGATAGACGAAAACCGAAGCGAATGAAGTATGGCGCCGCGAGTTGGCGTCGAACGGCGAGATGCGCACGAGCCGGTGAATCCCGGCTTCGGCTTTCAAATAGCCGTAGGCATAGTCGCCTTCCACCAAGAAGGTCACGCTTTTAACGCCCGCCTCTTCGCCGGGTTGATATTCGAGGATCTCTTTCCGATAACCGCGCCGGTCGCACCAGCGCAGATACATGCGCAAAAGTATTTCCGCCCAATCCTGCGCCTCCGTGCCGCCGGCGCCGGGATGAAGATTAACGATGGCATTGCGCCGGTCGTCAGCACCGCCGAGCAATTGCTTGAGCTCGGTTTCTGCCATTTCTTTACCGACGGACGCTACTTTTGCTGCCGCTTCCGCGAGCGCGTCTTCGCTCTTTTCATCCTTCGCGACGTCAAGAAAAAACCTCGCCTCCTCGAGCTCGGCGCGATGCTTTGCCCAGGCATCGATCACCGCTTTGAGAGAAGATTGTTCCTTGAAGATCGCCTGAGCTTTTTCTGCGTCGTTCCAGAAATCCGGCTGGGAAGTGATCTGGTTTAGCTCCTCGATCCTTTTTTGCTTGCTTTCGACGTCAAAGACGCCTCCGCAGAAGATCGAGACGCTCTTCGAGGTGAGTCAACTGTTCTGTCGTTTCTTCCAACATTGCTTTTTCGCTTTCGAATGACCGCTCTTTTACCGGCTGGAATTATACCTTGATTACTCCGCGCTCACAAAGCTGGCGATAAATTCTTTTTTCCACCCGGCGCATGGCTCGCGCTTCCCGCGCCGAACGCTCGTGATCATAACCCATCAGGTGAACGATGCCGTGAATCAATAACGTCACCAGTTCCTGCTCAGGGCTATATCCGCGCGCCTTTGCTTGTTCGGCGGCTTTCTCGACGGAAACGACGACATCTCCAAGTAATCGCGTTTCCTTCGGTACGATGCCGCCGACCGGAAACGACAAAACATCGGTGGCATAATCTTTCTTTCGATATCTGGCGTTGAGCTTTTGTATTTCGACATTGCCGATCAGAGCCAGACTGAGTTCGGCGTTTTTTTCTCCCACCAGCTCGAGGATTGTCAGCGCAATTTTTTTGATTTTGCGGCTTGGTAGTTTTTTGCCGGCGCCGCGCTGCACGATCTCGACAGGCATTGTCGAATCTTAACGGTTTGCTCGAACGGTTGCGAATTCTAGGAGAGCGACCGCCGGTCGCCCTTCAGATTTAACGGATGTTGAAGATCTGCTGATAGGAAGCGATCAGATCGTTCAGATTGGGGCCGATCGAAGCGGGATTAACGAAGACGAATTCCTTTTTATAAAGCTCCTGATGGCGCGGAATTTGTTTGATGCCTTTGCGCAGGGTGATGCGGGGAATTTGCTGCGCCAATATAGTTTGACCCTCCTCCGATAACATCCAGTCGATGAAAAGAATCGATCCATACGGATGTGCGGCGCGGCGCATCAGCGCAAGCCCGTTCGGTTCGGCGGGGTACGGATCGAGCAGGCGGTAATCGATCGGCGCACCTTTTTCTTTGTATTCGGTGGCGCGCCGACCGCGCGCAGCAATGGCAAGGGCCGACTCACCTGCGAGCATGAGCTGCAGCCGCATAATACTGCTGCCACCCGGTATATGGAGCTGCTGGCGCGCCAAGGCTTTCATGTATTCGAGCCCTCTGGCTTTGCCCATGCCATCGAGCATTACCGAATACCACGCGTACTCGTCGCTGCCGAAATTCATTTTGCCCTTCCATTTGGGAAGCAGAAGGTCTTGATAGTTCCGTGGTGCCTCATCCGGAGATACCAGGTTCGTGTTCAAGGCGAGCACCAGCGGCGTCACTTCAGTGGATGACCAAAACCCCTGCGGATCGAAGGAACCGGCCGGGAAAGCCTTCAACTCGGGCGAAAGGTACGCTGCGGAGTAACCTTTTTGTTTTAGCTCCCACATCTCCATGGGTGCAGAACCCACGACGTCGACGGCATAGTGCCCGGCTCGCGCCTCGGTTTCGATTTTGGGCAGCACCGATGACTGCGATAAACGGTTGGCGCGAACCTTGACGGAGGGAAATGCCTTTTCAAAGGCGCCGACAATTTTCGGAAAATCGGTAAGGCTCATTGAGGTATACCAGATCACTTCGCCTTCTTTGCGGGCGCCCTCTTCAAGCATGGTTTTGCGCTGTAAGGCTGGGAGACTACGAATACTCTTCACCACCTCGTCAACGGTTGCGGCTTGGCCGAAATCGGCGCTTATGATCCAAACCCAAAGGCTGAGTTGAATCGCCAACAGGATTCGCTTTGAACGCATACGGTTTTCCTTTGTTGATGGGCATCGTCTAGCATCGCGAAGATGTCTGGTCAAGCCAATGTGAAATGCGCGTAAGCCCGCCGCATCATTACATTTAATTGACTTGCCGAAGTCGATTTGCTACTAAAACTGGAATCCGATTCGAGGAGGAAGAGATGACCTATATCATTGCGGAACCGTGCATCGACACTAAGGACACCGCTTGCGTCGATGTCTGTCCGGTGGATTGCATTCATCCGACCAAAAACGAAACCGAAGAATTCGAAAAAGAAAAAATGCTTTATATCGACCCGGAAGAATGCATCGATTGCGGTGCCTGCGAGCCTGTCTGCCCGGTGGAGGCGATTTTCGAGGAAGCAGCCACCCCGGATAAGTGGAAAAATTTTATTCAAATCAACGCCGATTGGTATAAAGCTAAAAAAGGCTAGTTGTAAGCGCATCAACAGGCCGGTTTTTGGCAGAGGGCTGGGGTAGACTCCTCAGCCTTTTGCATTTTATGGCTTTTGATTGACTCTCATCTCTTCGCCGTTATAGGAAGTTCATATGGTTCTAGTTCTGAAAAACGATCAGATGGAAAACTTGCTGCCGATGCCTGAAGAGATCGACGCCATCGAACAGGCCTTCCGAGAACTCGGTCAAGGAAAAGCGATGAACGCGCCTCGGGCACGGCTCCGAACGCCTTGGAAAGAAGAGGGCGGGCAATATTACTTCAACAACATTATGGGGCTCGTACCGGGCGTTAAATCGATGGCACTCAGAATCGATTCAAGTTTTTCAAAAGAGGTACAGGTCGCCGGAAGCAAGCGGCGGGTTTATCCCGGCGACTTTATCGGTCTCGTCATGCTCTTCGACATGGACACCTGCGAGATCCTGGCGCTGATGGACGATCACTTCATCTCGACCCTCAGAGTCGGTGCGACGAGCGCCGTAGCCAGCAAGTATCTCGCGCGCAAGGACGCCAAAGTCATGGGCCTGCTTGGCTCCGGCGAACAAGCCAAAACTCAAGTCACTGCGCACGCAACGGTGCGACCGCTGAAAAAGGTCAAAGTGTACAGCCCGACAAAAGAAAACCGCGAGCGCTTCGCTAAAGAAATGAGCCAGGAAACCGGGATTGAAGTCGTGCCGGTTGCGTCAGCAGAAGAAGCGATTCGCGGCAGTGACATCGTCACGGCCGCGACCAACACCGTCGATCCTGTGATTCAAGGCAAGTGGGTCGAGGACGGCATGCACCTGAACAGTATCGTGGGCGGCGATGGCTTTTTACCACGCAAAGAACTGGACGATGAAGCCGTCATGAAAGCGAGCCTGATCGTCGTCGGCTACAAGCCGCAGATTTTCCTCGATAAGCAAGCCGAGTTTCATGATCGTCTGGAGCGCGGCATCGTGCAAGCCGAGGACCTGCACGAGCTCGGTGACTTGGTCAACGGGAATTGCCGCGGCCGCGGAGACGACAAAGAAATCACTTTTTTCAAGAACAATACCGGCATGGGAATTCAGTTTGCCGCTACGGCGCGGAAGATGTACGAAAAAGCCAAAGAGAAAGGGATCGGCACCGAGTTGCCACTCGATCTATTCATGACGCGGCGCGGCGATAAAGCCTATTCGCCCTGACAAGTTTGCCCGCACGCTTCGACTGCGCAGTGATCTCAAATTCCGTTCGGAATTAGCATGCTATATTTCAAGCAGATCGAAATTGGGCCGATGCAGAATTACGTCTATTTGATCGGCTCGGCGGAAACGCGCAAAGTTGCCGTAGTAGATGCGGCTTGGGAGATCGATACGATCCTCAAGATCGCCGCGCAAGACGATGTCGAAATCACTCACGCCTTCGTCACGCACACGCATCCCGATCATGTCGGCGGGCGCTTCTCGGGCGTCGAGATTCCCGGCGTCTCGGAGCTGCTGAGCAAGTGCAAGCTCAAGGTCGTCGTACACAAAACCGAAGCGGACGCGCTGAAAGGGCTTGCGCCATCGGATATCATCAAAGCGGAGAGTGGCGACAAGATCGACATTGGCGGGCTCGAGATTCAATTACTCCATACGCCAGGCCATACGCCGGGCTCACAGTGCTTTCTGATCGATGGCAGGATTGTTTCCGGCGATACGCTGTTTATCGATGCCTGCGGTCGAACCGATTTTCCCGGCGGCAATGCCGAGCAGATGTATTACAGCCTGACGCAGAAACTCATGGCCTTACCGGATGACACTATTCTTTTCCCCGGCCATAACTATGCGCGGAAGGCTTCCGATACCATCGGCGAGCAAAAGAAGACCAATCCGTATCTACGATTTGCTTCGCTGAAGCAATTCTTATCGGCGATGGGTTATCGCTGAGCGATGTCCAATAATTCCTGGCTCGAATTTGCGGACTAGGATCGGCAATCCTGGGCCTATAAGTGCTCAGTCTCCCCGGCAAGCTACAGCCGAGCTGAAAAGTTAAGGCAGTGGCTATCGGTAGCTCGGATGTGTAAAGCGTTTCTCCTCCCTCATTATCGATAAAAACTCCCTTTAATATATTGAGCGGTATTTTAGAGGCGCCATGAGACTGCCGATCGTCTGTTTCGCTTGCCAACTCGACGGAAAGGAAATGACCCAGGAAATTAAACAGCCTGTCAAGGTAATGGAAGTGCGTGATGACGGGCTCTACGTCACAGTCTGCCCGAGTGGCCACAATGTAGTTATTATTCTGCAGCAATTGAAGTTTGAAGTCTTGTTCGAGATCGGAGCGTACGCTATCGCAGATGGTTACTACAGAGAAGCCGTTTCCTCTTTCACCTCGAGCTTGGAACGTTTCTACGAGTTCGTCATTCGTGCGCTATTACACGCAAGGGGTGTTCCTGACGCCGAGGTAAGCCTGGCATGGCAGAACATTGCAAAACAGTCTGAACGCCAGCTTGGTGCGTTTATAGCTTTGTACGTAACCGAGTTTCTCGTGCCTCCTAAAACTTTGAACAACAGGCAGGTAACTTTTCGCAATGACGTTATTCATCGCGGAATAATCCCGACTCGGGAGCAGGCAATACGCTACGGACAAGAAATTTTGGACCTAATACGGCCCGCGATGCGCGAAGTACAACGAAAGCATCCGGACACTGTTCGAAAGGTGATATCCGACTACATCTCACACGCCCAGCGAAGCCATGGGGATCCGAACCAGCGGATAAGCACGATGCATGTCTCAACTATAATTAGTTTGGCTGCTGCAGACCCGACCTATGATGAAAGATCGCTTGAAGACGCCGTTTCGACTCTCATAAGATGGGACGAGCGATAGGTTTCAATGGATCATCATTCTCTCATTTGCCGGCGTATTTATTCGTCCACAGCACGCCCTCCTTGGCCGACGGCGCTTTGACGCGGTCCTTGACGATGCCGGCGCCGATGGAAAAGTCTAAAACCTTTTGCCAGCCTTCCTGATTCATACTGCCCCACGTCGGCATCGCCGGGGCGATCATCGAATAGGCGAGATCGAAGACGTTATCTTCCAGTTTGGTTTTGTCTGAAAAACGATGAGCGCGTAGGGCGGCTTTGAATGCGCTGGGATTTGAATGATACAGCGCACCGGCGCGGGAGATGGCGCGCGACGCAGCGGTGGCGAGGGCGGAATTCTGATCGGCCCAATCAGGGCGCGCCATCAATACCTCGTACGGATAGTTCGTCAGCTCCGGCACTTCGCCAAGACCGAGGGGAAGCAAAACATATCCTTTGCCAGCGGCTTCGGTGACTTCGGCCGACGGCGGCGATTGCGCCAAAGCGTCGATAACGTTGTTCATAAGCGCTGCGGGAAGCTCGGTCCCGCCAAGATAAGCGAATTTTAGTTTGCCCGGATCGCCTTTTACTTTCGGAATGAGAAACTTGAAAATCTGCTCGGAAACCGCGCCGGGGCTCGTGGCGCCGATGGTTCCAAGCTCCGTCAACACTTTAATGCGATCGTTGAGCGGGCTTTGGCGCGTGACTTTGAATTTATCGGTGATCGCCTTTCGGTTGGCAATGCTCAACGTGAGATTGCTGTTGTGCGCCTGAATCGCAATCAGAGGTGCGCCTTCGATCTGGGCGAGCACGAGCCCTTCCGAACTGGAAGCGCAAAGATGCGCGGAACGTCCGACCACGGCGTTTTGGCACGGCGCGCCGCCGCCCGCGGGTGTAATTTTAGCGCGCACTCCTTCCTGCTCAAAATATTTCAGCTGCTCGGCGACCCAGAGCGCGGAGAAGGCCATGTTCGAGACGGCGGTCAGAATGGTTACTTCGCCAAGTTCTTTCTGTTGCGCTTCCGACCGCTGCGAGGGTAAGAAAAAAAGGTTAAGAAGGATAATTGCGACGAACACCATTGTCATATTTTGCCCCTTCCGCATAAGACGGCTGGTTGGCGTATTGTTTATTCTGCCCTGAGCCTTGTCACCGCCGGATGCCGGCTAAGGTTTGCCGACGTATTGGTTGGTCCAGAGCACGCCTTCTTTATTCGACGGCGCCTGGGCTTCCTTGATAATACCCGCGCCAATCGAAAAGTCGATCACCTTTTGCCGGCCTTCCTGATTCATGCTGCCCAGATGGGCATCGCCGGGGCGATCATCGAATAAGCGAGGTCGAAGATCCATCCGATCTTTCCGTGTCCGTCGCTCGAACTGTTTGTCCATCAGCTACGAGCAGGTTCCAGGACCTTAAGCCCTTTGCGAACTGACTTTTGCAGATCCAGGCTTATTTACGAGAGCGCACATTCCTGACGGCGGGGAATTGTGATTTTTCTGCTCTGTGCTTTTGCGGTTGGTCAACGCTTTCTGACAAAAAGCTGTTGCATGAGGTTTTCCCATTCCGCCGATTTCTTTTCGATATCCTCCTGTGAGTATTTGCTATCGAGATAGAGCTTTTTGAATTTTTGCTCCAGTGAACCCACGTCCCCGCGCGGCGACCAGAGACCGCCTTTCATGATGAGCTGCTGGCCGTCTTTGGAGTGTAAGTAATCGAGAAAAAGCAGTGCGGCGTGGGGGTGTGCGCTTTTAGCCGATAACCCGGAATACCCCACTGTGGTGACCACTGGATCGAGAGGACGCCACTCGATCGGCGCGCCTTTTTGTCTCGCCACAGTAACGTCGGCGTCAAAAATCGTTGGCGATAGCGGCACCTCGCCGGAAGCGACCATTCCGGCTAGTGCGGCGCCGGACATGTTTTGCACCTGGATATCTTGTTCAGCAAGTCGATTTAGAAAATCACGGCCGAACGTATCGATGACCGCGCCAATCCAGCGCACACCGGTGGAGGTGCCGGCAATGGACATTTTGCCTTTCCATTTTGAATCCAACAGATCTTTGAAAACTTTGGGCGCTTCGTTGGGAGCAATCAGCGTGGTGTTAAAACCCAGGCTGTTGTAAGTTTCCCGATCCCCAAGGTAATAAATACCGTTCTTACCTTTTGACTTTACATCATCGGGATAAAAGCGCGCTTCGGGAGTAAAGTATTCCTGGAACATACCCTCTCGTTTCATGACGCCCATAGCTTCGGCCGTCGTTTCGATCACATCCACCAAGGACCGGCTGGAGTTGAACTCCGTCATCGCTCGGCTAAGCAGGTTTTTCGAGTCGCTGCGCCATTCAGAAACCTTGATGAACGGGTATTTCTTTTCGAACTCTTTGACGTAGGTGCGAAAGAACGTGTGCGAATCATAGAGCGTAAGCTGCTCATCCTTTTTCGCGCCCTCGATGAGAATTTTGTCGCGATCCGCTCCTTGATAGAGCGCAATCTGGGGCAATGTCGTCGGCGCGGCGGCAGCAAAAAGCGCAGAGACAGATAAAAACAAGGCCAACGCGGCCGCAAGACAAAGAGCCGCAGTGAAACGCGCCATACCTCTATGGTTCTCCTGTGTTTGGGATTCCGCTCCGTCTAACGTTTTCGCATGAAGAGCTGGCGCATCAAAATTTCCCATTGGGCGATCTTTGCTTCCATCTCTGCAGACGAATATTTTTCGTCGAGATAGCTTTTCGTGAATTTTTGCTCCCGCGAGCCCAGATCCTCGCGCGGCGACCACAAACCGCCCTTCATAATCAATTGTTGTCCTTCTTTGGATAGCAAATAGTCAATGAAGAGCAGCGCGGTATGAGGATTGGAAGCGCGCGCGAGCAACCCCGCTGAGCCGACGGTGGCCACCACCGGTTCCGCCGGACGCCACTGCACCGGCGCGCCCTTTTGCTTCGCGAGCGTAACATTCGCATCGAAAATCGTCGGTGAAAGCGGGATTTCACCCGAGACTACGAGATTGATCAGCGATGCCGGTGCCATGTCCTGGACGCTGATATCCTGATCCGCGAATTTGTCCAAAAACTCGCGGCCCAATGTCTCGAGAATGTTGCCGATCCAGCGCGAACCTGTGGTCGTGCTCGTGATCGCCATTTTACCTTTCCATCGCGGGTCAACCAGATCTCTCAGAGTTTTTGGCGCCGTTCCAGGTGGAACGAGATTGGTGTTGAAGCCGAGGCTGTTGTACGTTTCGCGATTGGGCAAATAGAAGAAACCGTTTTTACCCTTGGGTTTGAGCTCATTGGGATAATAGCGCGCTTCAGGAGAATAGTACTCCTGGAATAATCCTTCGCGCTTCAAAAGACCCATGCCGTCGGCGGTGGTCTCAACGATGTCGGCGAGGACACGACCGGCTTTCACCTCTTCCAATACTTTGCGGATGATATTCTTCGAATCGTTGCGCCACTGCGAGGCGCGCACGAAGGGATATTTCTTCTCGAATTCGCCGACGAAAGTTTTGAACCAGGTATGCGAGGTATAGAGGGTGAACTGACCCTCGCGCTTGGCGCCCTCGATGAGGATTTTTTCTCGGTCGGCGCCCTGATAGAGCGCTAATTGCGCCGATGACATCGGCGCGGTAGCGGCAAAAGCACACGTGACAAGCAGTAACGTCTGGATGGCACAGCAAATCAGAGTCCAGGCCCTATAACGTCGATGCACGTCGTTCTCCTTGCTTGCCGACTCACTGCTGCAGTTTATTTTTGTGCTCGAGCAGCCAAGCTGTCAGACGCGCGATACCTTCTTCCAAGTAGATTTTCGGTTTCCAATCGAGCTCGCGCCGAGCGAGGGAAATATCGAGGGGGCTGCGCAACCGGTGCGGCGCCACTTCGGCAGCATTCGGGTGCGCGCCAATTTCGAACGGCAAATGGGGTAAGGCTTTTTGAATGGCGCGTTTTAAATCGTCGCTCACGTAAGTTTTATCAAGACCGATATTGTACGCACGACTGAGGCGCTTGTCGCTGAAAAGTGCTCGGCTCACCGCATCAACGACGTCGTCGATATAGATCAAGTCATCATTCGGCCGGGTGAGAAACGGACGGCAGCTTTGGCCGAGGATTCCCTTTTTCAATTCCAGCGGAATGCTCCGGTAAAGTCCGGGACCGTAGACCGAGGAATAGCGGAGCGCGACAAAATCGACCCCGTATTTTTCTTTGTAGAAGTCGCCCATCCATTCGGAAACGGTTTTCGCGGCGCGATAGAAATAGGTGGGATAGATCGACACCGCGTCGTCTTCTTTGACCCCGCTCCCAGCGGGTTTTTGTAGCTGGCCATAAATCGACGCGGAACTGGAATACACCACGCGCTTGATTTTAAGATCTTTCGCCGCTTCGAGAATGTTCGTCATCGCGTGATAGCAGTAGTTGATGACCGATGGGCTTTCGTCACGCGGCGGGTGCGCGGCATGAAAGATATGCGTCGGCTGTTCCCGTTCACAGAGCGTGCGAAATTCCCTCGCATCGGTGACGTTCATCAGATGGCTCGGCGTTTTGATGTTGAGAAGCGAGAGATCCGGCGCGCGCGGCACCACATCTATGGGAATGATTGAATGCCCGAGGGTCTCGAGCAGCCGGCTGGTGTGGGAGCCGATGAAGCCATTGGCCCCCGTAATCACGATTTTCTGCTGCATTGCGCGGTCGCTTTAGCGCTTGGTGATAAAGAGTCGACGTTTCAGACCTTCCCATTCGGCAAATTTTCTTTCCATCACCTCCGGCGGATATTTGTTCTCGATGTAGACCTTCTTGAATTTTTGATCCGCCGAAGCAACATCCTTGCGCGCCGAACTCAGGCCGCCTTTCAAAACCATTTCCTGGCCGTCTTTCGAGTGGAGATAATCCAGAAACAGCAGCGCTGCGTGGGGATTCGGCGCTTTCACGACCATGCCGGAAGTTCCGGTGGTGGCGACCACGGGATCGATGGGACGCCACTGCACCGGCGCGCCTTTTTGCTTGGCCACAGCGATGTTCGAATTGAAGATCGTCGGCGATAAGGGTACTTCGCCCGACGCCACCAGCTCAGCCAGCGCCGCGCCGGAGATGTTCTGCACGTTGACATCTTGCTTGGCAATTTTCTCCAAAAACTCACGGCCATAGGCTTCGACAACGGCGCCGATCCACTGGGTGCCTGTGGTCGTCCCGGCGATGGACATTTTGTCTTTCCATCTTGGATCGAGCAGGTCCTTCATGGTTTTGGGCGCTTCCGCCGACGGAACGAGATTGGTGTTGAAGCCCAAGCTGATGTAAAGCTCACGGCTCGTCCAATGAAACACACCGTTTTTTCCTTTGACCTTAGCGCTGTTGTCGTAAGCTGCGAGCTCCGGGGAAAAAACTTCCTGAAACAATTTTTCACCGATCATAAGCGCCATGTAATCGGGGCTGGTTTCGACGACATCCGCGATGAACCGGCCGGCCGCTGCCTCATCGGTCAAACGCTTCAGCAGCTCTTTCGAATCGCTGCGCCATACATTGGTTTTAATGAAGGGGTATTTTTTGCCGAACTCCTGAGACACCGGACCGGCCATCCAGGTATTCGACGTATAAAAGGTAACTTGTCCCTCTTTCTTGGCTCCCTCGACGAGAATGGCTTCGCGGTCTTTTCCCTTGTAGAGCGCCAACTCTGCTGAAGACATGGATTTTGTTTGCGCCGCCAGATTCGAAGACATTTGGAAGACGATCAGCAACGCAACCAGAACACTCGATTGTCGAAAGGTCATCGAAGAATCCTCCTGAGCGATCACATCAATCGAAATAGCCTTGCTTGTATGCCCAAAGCCAGAGGTAGGCGATTTTCTCATTATAGAGTTCGGCGTAGCCCACATGGCCATAGCGCGGAATAAGCACGACGTGCGCGCCGCGAGTTGCGGCGGCATACTTTGCGCCCATGAACATCTCGCGCTTGTCTTCGACCTTCTCGCCTCGGACCCAATGGCCTTTGTCATTCTCGCCCACCGTGAGGAGCACTCGAATCGTTTTCAGCCAGTTCGGATCGGGCTCCTGCAAATGATCGAAATATTCCTCGCGCGGTAAACCGGTGCGCTTGGGATACTCTTCGAGAATGCCAACCGCTGCGTTGTGTTGATTATCGCAGAGGCTGGTCTTCATCTGCGAGCGCAGCGGGCTCACGAGCCGAATGTAATCGTCGGCGCCACCCCATGGCGTCAAATCTTCCGGATCAATATAACCTGATTCTTTGAAAGAGTCGGGTGAGCGCCGCGATACGTGATCGACGGGCTTTTCCGCGTATTTTTCAGCGCCGGTTTGGTTGCGCCACTCCAGGCGCCAGCCGTCCGGTCCGCCACTGCCGAACCCGACGATGCCCACGACTTTGGTCTGCTTTGAAAAACGCGTGAGATGCGCCGCCATCGGCCCGCCGGTGGAATGACCGAAAACGATGATCTCCTGTCCGGCCAAAAGCGCATCGGTGAGCAAGCCCGCGCCTTGCAGGATGACGTTGAAGGTACATTTCAAATTGCGATCAGAGATTTCGTCCTTCGGCAGATCGCGGTCCTTGAGGTAAATCGGATTGCGCTCTGGTATGGGTTGCTGCCAGACGCCGCCCAGGGGGTAATGACCCGGATAGGTGAGTGCCAGGACCTTAAATCCCTGCGACGCCACAACACGCGCGAGGCCAGGTCTGCCGTCGGGCGTCAGATCCATAATCTTTTCGCTGCCCGCGCCGCCGTGAAAGAATACAAACGCCCGGCGTGGGTCGGTCTCCTTTTCCGGCGTGTAAACCGTGCCGTGCATGTCCCAGTCGTAGCCGTTGCGATGATAACGGGTCCAAGCGTCGGTGGTTGTCAAACCGGTGCGGTCGTACGGCGCATCGATAGAAAGCCATTCATCCCAGGTGAGCTTCAATAGCAGGTCGGTCGATTTCAGCCCGGCGAGAAATTTTTCGGTGGCGCTGTTCATCGATTCGAATCCTCTAGGCTTTGGTAACGTAGCGATCGAGATAGTATTTGGCAATCTCGCCTTTGGTGCAGAACCAGACATCTTTGAAACCCTTGGCGTAGCGGATGCATTCCTCAAACACGCCGATGATGTTCGGCCGCCCGCCGATGTGGGCATGAACGAGGCAATCGATCAATTTAGGCGCGCCCGCTTGCCCTTCGGCATAGAGGCAGTCAAACGCGGCCTTGAAGCTGTCAAAATAAAATTGCGCGGGATTTTTATGCGTGAACAGTAGACTCAAATCGTTGGCGTAATCCAACCGCGGCATGATCACGATGGGCTTGCCGTTGACCATCCGATGCTGCGGAATATCTGGACCCGGCAAATCACCGGTCCAATAAATGCCTGCATCGACGTAATGGCCGAAAGTATACTCATTGATGCGATGACCAGGGCTGACCCAGCCGACGGGACGCTTGCCGGTTACGGAAGCGAGCGCATCAAGAGTTCGTCGAATGAGCTTTTTTTCCGAGTCGGTATCCAGTGAAGATTGCGCGGTGTCGTTGACCCAACCATGGCCGACAATCTCGTGACCGGCCGAATGAAGTTCCTTCACCACATCGGGAAAATCCTCGGCGATTCGCCCATTCGTATCGATGGTGCCTTTGACGCTATTTCGTGAAAATACGTCCATAATACGCCAGATCCCCGCTTTGCCGCCGTATTCGCCGTAAGCCAGAGATGCGTAATCCGGTTTGCCATCTTCACTGCGGCGATACTGGGAGGATTTTTCGAAGGCCTCCAAAGCAACGAAAAAACTGACGGCGATCTTCGCGCCGTTGGGCCATTGAATCGGGTTCAGTCTCATAAATCGACCTCTTCAGGATTTGTGCGCGCCAAAAGACCTCTCGCGTATAGCTACGGAGCGAAAATCGCGACCGTGGCGCCCGCCAAAATGAATATTGCTCATGGCAAGAATCGCTTAGTTTCGGGACGATGCAATTACTATCAAGCAGCAGTGAAGAACGTCAACCCGGTGCCGTCTTTCAGGGGGGTTCGTCGTCATTCCGCGCAACCCGGATCTATTCTGGGATTGCGCGACTCGGAATCCAGAAAATTCACATCAATCTGGATACCGGCTTCCGCCGGTATGACTACCGAACGGCGCGCCGATTAATTTAACCGCTGCCGAGACACTAAGCTCGGTGAAACAATAATTCACGCAGAAACATCATCAAAGCCGAACGTACGAATTAGCGACGGTGTTGCTCAGGTGATGCGAAGCAGGAGGTCAGTTCACCGGGCACTTGCCGGTTGTCAGGTGGGCTTGGAAGTCGGCAGGGAAAAGTTTTATTGCGCTCTCTATTGGCGGGCCGGGCATAGCGATCAGATTGCAAAAACCCTTGCCTTTGTTAAACGCGAGTATTTTGCCGAACTGTTCGAGCATCGGCATACCACCTTGCCCGGCCTGAACTTTTTTCAGCATCATCGCAAGGCTGCTGGTTTCCATACGGCAAGCAGGGCATTGACCACATGATTCGGCGGCGAAGAAGTCGGCGATCTTTATCAATTCTTCGACGATACAGTTTCCCTCAGCCACCAATTTGACGACACCGCAACCGAGGGCGGAGCCTGCGTCACGCATAGAGTTATGATCGAGGGGTGTGTCGATTTTTTCGGGCGGCAGAAAAGCCGACGACGGCGCTGCCGGCATGATCGCTTTAATTTTTTGCCCGCCTTTCATTCCGCCGCCGCATTCCTCGATCAGGTAGCGCAGCGGTGTGCCAAAAGGCAGTTCGTAAACGCCGGGGCGATTGACGTCGTCGTTCAATGAAAAAATCATTGTCCCGGTGCTCTCGGCAGTGCCGAATTTGCGGTACCAATCGGCGCCTTTCAAAACGATCGGCGGAACGTTAGCCAAAGTTTCAACGTTGTTGACCGATGTCGGTTTACCGAACAAGCCCACGGTTACGGGAAACGGCGGTTTCTGCCGCGGCCAAGCTTTTTTGCCCTCAATGACTTCAATGACTGCCGTGTCTTCACCAGCTACATAGTTATGCGGCGCGGGAACGATCTCGATTTCGAGATTGAAACCGCTGCCCGCTATGTTGCTGCCATAATAGCTGGCGCTCTTGGCTTCAGCCAAAGCATCCTTGACGCTGTTCAGCGCGTCGTCGTAGCGGGCATTGATGTAGAGGTAGGCTTTACTTGCGCCGATCGCGTACGCTCCTAGGATTGTACCCTCGAGAACCAAGTGAGGAAGATTTTCGAGCAGCACTCGATCCTTTTTGCTGCCCGGCTCGTCTTCACCGCCGTTGAGAATCAAGTAACGGGGTTGCTCTGGCGCCTCTCGGGTGAACTGCCACTTTTTGCCGGTGGGAAAACCAGCACCGCCGCGACCCCGTAAACCGGCATCCGAGACGATTTGGATCACCTCTTCAGGCGAACTCCTGAGGGCTTTTTCTAAGGCCTGATAGCCGCCACGATCGCGATACTCTTTAAACCCCTCTCTTCCCTCAGGAACGCCGCGGGGGAACAGGACACCTTCCATGAGCTAAAAAACCCCCGTGTCGAGCAGCTGATAGATAAGCTCTTTCAATGACGAATCGATCGTGTCCAATCTTTGCACATGTGGGCCGCCGGCAAGGTGCTCGACGATGTCGTCGAGGTCCTTAGGCTGAACTTTGGCATACCAGCTCTTTTCTGGATAAAGCACGATGTTAGGACCTTCCTGGCACGCGCCGAAGCACATGTAGGGTTTCACTTCCACGTCGGCAATACCCTTGGCGGCGATCTTTTTCTCGAGCTCCGTCGTGAGCTGTTCAGAGCCGCGCGATTTACAGTCGATGTTTTGGCAAACCAGGCAAATTCGAGCCACTAGTATTCTCCTTGCGCCTAATTACTCGGCCCGCAAACGAGATGCAACAGGAGGTCTAATTCAGTTGCACCTGGGAAACCCAGTCTTTGCCCTTGATAATTTCGGCGAGGATTTTTTCGTCTTCCTCGGTTGGCAATGTTTCCCACAGATGTTTTTTGTAGGCATCGGGACTCAACAATTCTCCGGTGACACTGAAGGGTTTGCCGACGTTTTCCCCGATGGAGCGATTAAATTTAAAATCCGGAGCATAAAGCTGCGCTTGTCCTGGTGGGATGAGTTGGTTGAGTTGGTCGATGAGTTTTGCGCTTTCTGCCATATAGTGGGCGCGCGCCAAGTCGTTGAGCTTGTCCTTTTCTGCCGGAATTTGCGCTTCATGCTCATCGAAGCGGCCCTTCAGTCCCCAGGTATACGCCCAGTGAGCCGAGGAAGAATGATCCGTGCCAAACAGATCATAGGCTGTCGAAAGCCACTTGTTGAAATACTTTTGCACAATCGGAATCGGAATCTTACCGGCTCTGAGAATTCGCGTGAGCCCGGTATGGCCGGTGAACATGTGAAAGAATTCTTCCTTGAGCATCGCCGTGACGCTTTCGGCGAGGGGCGCAAAAGCCGAATGTGAAAGCATCGTCAGCTGATATTTGCCGTCGCGATCGACGAATTCAGTATAGGTAAAAAAATCAAGCCAGTTGTTCACCGGCGCGTTGAACGAACCGAGCAGACGATCGCCACGAAAAGCGCGGCGCTCCAGTAGCTTTCGAGCTTCGAGCTTTCCCGAATCTCCGAAATAATTGACCAGCAAATAACACATTTGCCAGCCGTGCCGCATCTCCTCGCTGTTCACACGCGTTAGCGCTTGGCGGTCATATTCCGTGGGGGCCGTATCGATCAAGTTCCTTTGCTGCTCAACGGAAGCGAACTCCGTGTCGCCCTGATACACGATCAGGTTCATCAAGGCGTCGCGAATTGTCTGATTGGGGATCTGGGTGACCCGTTGCCATTTCTTCTGGCCTTTATAATCGCCGAACTCGATTTCAGGTGAGTGCAATTCGCCGAGCTTGGTTTCGAATTTATAATCGCCGAGCAGCGCCGGGTCATAGCCGATGTCGCGTTGCCATTGGCGGAAATAGTCAAACCAGTCATCAAAGGTAGAAATCTTGGTCATTGGGAATTCCTTTCCAGCGCATTTTCGAACGAACGTTCGAATAATAACTTAACCCTGAAATAAGGGGTTTTCAACCCCAACGACGCGGAAAATGGCCATTTAAATTAACGATACATCTCCAGTAGCTCGACCATGCCGAGTTGACGCATCTGTTCGAAAAGATAGCGTTTTATTTCACCGACAGTATCCATGCCGAGAACGATTTCGGCGCTGGCTTTAGCGCTTTGGTAGCTGATCGAACGAATCGCCTTTTTTATGACCGGAATATAAAGCGAGCCGGTGCTAAATTCCTCCAATCCCATGCCCAAAAGCAGAATAGCGCAGAGCGGGTCACCAGCCATTTCGCCGCACATTCCGACCCGTTTGCCTTGGCGTTTCCCAGCGTCGATGGTGGCGCTGAGTGATTTGAGCACGGCGGGATGCAGCGGCTCATAGAGGCTCGCCACCTTGCGATTGCTACGATCCACCGCGAGAATGTATTGAATTAAATCGTTGGTTCCGATGCTTAAAAAATCGACTTCACGGAGAAAACGGTCGGCAAGTTGTACGGCAGCAGGGACCTCAACCATAATCCCAAGCTCCATTTGCCGGTCGTACGGTGTCCCTTCATGATCGAGTTCGGCTTTGGCTTCGGCGAGGATTTCTTTTACCTTTAAAACTTCCTCGAGACTCGTAACCATCGGGATCAATAAGCGGACGCGGCCGAGCTCGCCGACCCGAAGGACCGCGCGCAGCTGGGTTTTGAAAATTTCCTCAACTTCCAGAGAAATCCGGATTGAGCGCCAGCCCAAAAAAGGATTTGGCTCGACGGTGGGGCTGCGCATATAGGTGGGATACTTGTCGGCGCCTATGTCCAACGTTCTGATCGTCACCGGCTTTCCGGCCATGCCTTCAACCACCCTGCTGTAGAGCGAATACTGCTCATCTTCGCTCGGAAAGTCGCGATGGGACAAAAACGGGATCTCGGTGCGATAGAGTCCGATTCCCTGGGCACCGTGCAACTGAGCAAAGGCAACATCGCTCAATAATCCAATATTAGCATAGAGCGAGACCCTGCGCCCGTCGGTGGTTTCCGCCGGAAGATTCTTAAGCGCGCCCAGTTCGCGATTCAGCGCGGCATAATCACGCTCCAGGCGATTGTACTCCCGGATGACCTCTGCGTTCGGATTCACATGCACGTTTCCGGCATTGCCGTCGACGATCAGCAGGTCGCCCTGATGAACCGCTTCCAGCAGACCTTCGATCGCGACAACGCTGGGAATCTCAAAGGACTTCGCCAGAATCGATGCGTGCGAAGTGACGCCGCCGGTGGCCAGCGCGATACCCTTGAACTTGTCGCCTTCGAGCATGCTCAGATCGGCGGGTGAAAGGTCTTCCGCCACAAGCACCGCATCGTCGGGTAAATCGTATTGCTGGCCCGACACACCCGATAAATTATCGAGCAGTCGTTGCGCGGCGTCTTTTACGTCGGTCGTGCGCTCGCGGAGATAGCTATCATTGATGTTGGCAATAGACTGCAAGTAGCCCTCGAACACGACGCGAATCGAATATTCAGCGGTGTAGCCTTCTTTGAAGATTTGCTGTTCGATCTGCTGAATGATCGCCGGGTCTTCCAAAATCAGACGGTAGACGTCGAAAATCGCGTTTTCTTCTTTAGGGATAAACTGCGTCATGCGGTTCTTGACCACATTCACTTGTTCGATGCCGCGCTCTACGGCGGCGCGAAATCGTTCCATCTCGCGTTCCGGATTGCGCGCTTTCTTTTTGCTGATGGCAGCGAGGTCCATGCGCGGCTCCAATACGAAAGCGCGCCCGCGGCCGAAGCCCGGAGACGCGGCCAGCCCATTCAAGCGGCCGCGCCAATGCTGTTTTGTTTTTGCCTGTTTTTCGCGGCGGGTACCCTCATAGGAGCGAAGCTTTCGCATCGCCTCGTTCATTCGTTTCTCAAATTCTTTGCGCTCCTCTTCCTTGCTCTTAAGCGATTCAGCGAGCCGGCCTTGGACGATTATGCTGGCTGCTTGGGCCGAAATCGTCGTGAGCAGACGAATTTCATCGCGGGAAAAGTGGCGGCGGCGAGATGTCTGGACTACCAGAACGCCCAAGGGGAGCCTGCCCTCGATTAGCGGCACGCCGAGAAACGAGTGGAAATGCTCTTCGTGGGTTTCAGGAAAATACTTATAGCGTGGGTGAGCGAGCGTGTCGGCGACCATCACCGGCTTCATTCTCTCGATCACCAATCCGGTGAGGCCTTCGCTGATCCCCATGGAAACCTTGCCGACCGATTCGGGGTCCAATCCCATCGTCGCGCGCAGCGTCAATCGATTGGTTCTCCGGTCGAGAATATAGATGGAACAGACTTCGGTCTGCATCCGGTCGGCCACAGTGGCGACGATTCGCTCGAGGGTATCCTGCAGATCGTGCGAGTGGCTGATCAGCGTACTGATATCCTCGAGAATATCGAGGTGAGGCGGCGGCGCAATGCGTCGATTTCGCTTGGTTTTCAGTTTGGCCATGGAAAAAACCGAATCTTTTATTAAACACAATTTTCAGTATTTCACCAGCGAGCAAATTCGCTGGTCGTGAGGACAGTTTGTGAAAAGATCTCTTCCGCTCCGTTCGAGATGACACATTGAAATTTTGTGGTCGAGTGAAGCGAGTAATCGTTTCAATAACTGAGCCGCGACAATCCCGTTATCATCAGAGCGAGCGCCGCTCGGAACGCTGCTGCGGCTTACCTAGATTGGCGGGTCAAACAAAACGGCCGGGGATCATTTGGCCGCAAGCGCAGCGGCCGTTAGACAATTTGTTTTCGATGATTTCGTGCCAGGAACGGCGGATCAAAATACTTTGACAGGCAGGGCAACGGGTAGTCTGCCCCTCGTCGTCATGAACATTGCCGACGTAGCAGTATTTGATGCCGCTTGCTTGCGCGATCGCGCGCGCCCGTTTGAGAGTGGCGGCCGGGGTGCGCGGTTTGTCGGTGAGCTTGAAGTCCGGATGAAACGCCGTGAAGTGAAGCGGCACCGAATCGCCCAGGTTCTCCACGACCCAATCACACAGCCGTTGAGTTTCATCCGCATCGTCGTTCTCACCGGGTATCATCAAATTGGTAATCTCGAACCAGATATCGGTTTCCCGTTTGAGCCAAACCAAGGTATCGAGCACCGGAGCGAGATGGGAAAACGTGAGCTTGTGATAGAACCGCTCCGTAAAAGCCTTCAGATCGACATTGGCGGCATCAATGGAGCGAAACACCTCCGGGCGAGACTCAGGTGTGATATAACCGGCGGTCACCATTACAGTGTTGATGCCGCGCTCGCGCGCACAGCGCGAAATGTCGATGACAAATTCGCCCCAGATCACGGGATCGTTGTAAGTGAACGCGATGCTCGGCACTTCTTTCCGCATAGCCAGCTCAACCACCTGCTCGGGCGCAATATGATAACTTTCGGCTTCGTCGAGCTTGGCCTTGCTGATGCTCCAGTTTTGACAGAAGCGACAGCCTAGATTGCATCCGGCGGTGCCGAAACTAAGAATCTCACTCCCAGGTAGGAAATGGTTGAGGGGTTTTTTCTCGATCGGATCGATCGCAAATCCTGTCGACGTGCCGTAGCCGAGAGAATAAAGCTTGCCGCCGACGTTCCTGCGGATGTAGCAAAACCCTGCTTGTCCATCGCCGAGGCGGCAAAACCGCGGGCAGAGGGTACAGAGAATTTTGCCGTCGGCTTCGGTATGCCACCAAAGGGCCTCTCTCATGATAGAAAATATCCCGCGTTTAATGTCCCACAGCAAGAGTCTCCAACGTCTGCATTGTGGCGATCGTGTGCTATATTCGGAGCATGAGCCGAATTGCGGGTATCAAGGGGATGCGCCACATCGCCCTCAAAGTCAAAAATGTGACGCGATCGAAGCGATTTTATCAGGACGTTCTCGGTATGGACGTCGTATGGGAGCCTGATCCGCAAAACGTCTATTTGTCTTCCGGGTGCGATAACATCGCGATCCACGGCGTCTCAGAAATATTCGCGAAGACTGCCGAAGAAAGACAACTCGATCACTTGGGATTTGTCGTCGAGGATCTCGAGCGGGTGAGGGCGCTTGAGAAGGAGTTTATCGCGAAAGGCGTACCGATTGTGCATCCATTTAAGGTTCACCGCGACGGCAGTGCGTCTTTTTACTGTGCCGATCCGGATGGCATCCTCATTCAATTGCTCTATGAACCCCAGTTGAGCCGGCAAACGATCAAGTGATCCCATTCATCGGCGCTCAGTGTAGAGTTCATACCTCTCTTGACGATCGTTAGCGCCATCGACTAACTTCTTTTTCGGACCTGAAACGTATCGTGAACAGGAGAGCAAGCGATGTACGATCTCTTACTCAAGGGCGGAAGAATCTATGACGGTTCGGGGATGCCGAGCTATTACGCCGACGTCGGTATAAGGAGCGGCAAAATTGTCGAGATCGGCCGGCTGAATGCCGGTGCAAAACGCACGCTGAAGATCGACGGATTGGCGGTGGCGCCGGGATTTATCGATCCGCATACGCATCTGGATGCGCAATTGTTCTGGGACCCGCTCGGCACCTCTTCGTGTTTTCATGGGGTGACATCCGTAATTGTGGGTAATTGCGGTTTGAGCCTAGCGCCGGCGAAACCCGAAGACCGCGACGCGGTGATCAAAAGTTTTGTCCGCGTGGAAGCGATCAGCCGGCGCGTGCTCGAGGAGGGAATTCAATGGAAATGGAAATCCACGGCTGAATACCTGGATGCACTTGGCACGCGGCTGGGAATCAATGCCGCGGCGTTGGTTGGGCATATTGCCGTGCGGCACAGCGTGATGGGGGAAGATGCCGTTGAACGGCAGGCGACCGGAGAAGAAGTTGCGAAAATGAAAGAGCTCGTACGCGCGGGAATGCAGGCGGGCGCCGTGGGATTTTCCACCAATCAGAACCCGCGCCATATTCGCGAGGACAAAAAACCGGTGGCGAGCCGTCTAGCGGCTGACGAAGAACTGGGATCGTTGTTGGATGTCTTGGCTGAAATGAATCGTGGCGTCGTTCAGCTCAGCGGCGGCGGCGCCGATGCCCGCGGCCGAATCGCGTACGCTGCGCAGATGGCGCGCCGCACCGGGCGTCCGGTGCTCTGGCAGAGCATTAATCATAGCTGGAGTCGGCCGAACCACTGGCAGGAGATGCTGGCGAACACGCAACGGGTGTTCCGAGAAGAGGGTTTGCCTATATATGCGATGACTCAGGCCAAACCGTTTCAAAACCGTTACACGCTGTTGGATGCGCAATGCTTCGACGAGTTTCCGACCTGGAAATCGGCGATGTTCAGTCCCGTGGAGGTGCGCAAGCAGATGTTTGCGGATTCCGCAGTCCGGAAGAAACTTCGCGCCGAGGCGATCGAAGACCGATCGCCTTCGGTTTTTCCGCGACGCTGGGACGTGATTTTGGTCGACCATGTGAAGCTACCGAAGAACAAAATTTTCGAGCACAAGAGTGTGCAGGAAATTGCTAGCGCTGCAGATCAAGATGGTTTGGATTGGTTTTTGGACATATCTCTCGAAGAAGATCTCCAAACCCGCTTCGTCCATACCAATACGCAAGGCGATCCGCAGGCAGTTTGTGAAATTCTCAAACACCCGGCTGTCATGATCGGTCAGTCCGATGCCGGCGCGCATATGGGCTATGACGCTCGCTTCGGGTATTCGACAGCGTTCCTCGGTTGCTGGGTGCGCGATCACGGCATCATGAGCTTGGAAGAGGCGGTGAACAAACTAACTTTCCGGGTGGCCTCGGTGTTCGGTTTGAGTGATCGCGGCCTGTTGCGCCCTGGCTTTGCAGCGGACATCGCGGTTTTCAATCCCGCAACTGTGAACACGCTTGAACCGGAATACGTGCAGGATCTACCGGCGAACGAGACCCGGATGATTCAAAAAGCCACGGGCGTGCCGCACACAATCGTGAACGGCGAAGTCGTTATCGAAGACGGCGCGCCGACCGGAGCGTTGCCGGGAAAAGTTCTGCGCCCGAGCGGCCGGGACACATAGTGTTGCAAGAGCCGCTTTTACGTAAAAAACCGTCAGTCATACAGCTACTTGCTTCTTCGAGAATTTATTCAATTTCACCTTGAGTCTTACAATACGATTTACTGGAGGTCGTAATGGAGCCGATACCGAGCGGAGTCATGACCGCTGCCAGTGCCAAAAGCCGCAGACTCAGAGAATTGGTGCGCGCGCCGGAGATTCTCGTCATGCCTGGCGCTTACGATGTGTTGAGCGCGTTATTGTTCGAACAGATGGGGTTCAAAGCGATCCAAGGTACCAGTGGCGGGATTGCCGCGTCGTTGGGCTATGCCGACGGAGAGGTCATGAGCCGAGATCGTTTCATTGAAGTCAGCGGCAGCTTTGCTGCCGCCGTAAGCGTGCCGTTCAATGCCGATGCTGAAAGAGGCTACGGCGATGAGGACGGCGTTTGTGAAACGGTCCGCGCACTGATCTCACGCGGTGTGGCGGGCATGAATCTCGAAGACGGAGCAGCGAAAGGAAAGGGCGGCCTTGTGGAAATGTCCGAGCAGCTCCGCAAGATCAAAGCCGTAATGGAGACCAAGCGCGAGCTGAAGAGCGAATTTTTCCTCAACGCGCGCGTCGATGCTTTTCACGTGTTCCCCGACGATCCGAAACGAGCGCTCGATGAGGCGGTCCGGCGCGGCAACGCCTATGCCGAAGCGGGCGGTGATTGTATTTTTTATTTGTTCCTCCATTCAGCGGAAATCATCGGACGCATCGCCAAAGAAGTAAAAGCGCCGATCAGCATTCTCGCCGGGCCGCAGTCGCCGAGGGTGAGTCAGCTCCAGGATTTGGGCGTGGCGCGCGTGAGTTATGGCTCGGGCTTCCTCAAAGCGGCGATCAGCGGCGCGAAAAACCTTGCCCAAGAGATTCTCAAAAGCGGCACGTGCAGCTTGCTCAAGGACGGCGTGCAAACGCCGGAAATCAGCACTCTGGTGGCGCGCCGCAAATCGACCTCATGAACGTGCGCGGATTCGTCGTTTCGCTGCACGTCGCGCCGATCGGCGCCGGTGTGATCCAGAATTGCGATCAAGTCAAAGCGATCGCCGGGCGGGGACTCGAAGGTGATCGATATTTCGCCGGCATCGGCACCTATTCGCATGATCCTGGTAGCGGCCGTCATGTGACATTGATTGAGATCGAAGCCATCGAAGGCCTCAAGCGCGACTACGGTATCGACATCGCGCCCGGTAACTTGCGCCGCAATATCGTGACGCACGACGTTGCGCTCAATCACCTGGTCGAACGGGAGTTTCTCGTCGGTAGAGTGCGTCTCCGCGGGACACGACTTTGCGAGCCGTGCGCGCACCTGGAGCGATTGACCGAACGCGGTGCGCTGCGCGGGTTAATTCATCGCGGCGGGCTGCGTGCCGAGATCGTCAGCGGCGGTACGATTGATGTCCGTGATTCGATTACTCTGCCGGACAACTGATGCCTCGAGGTAGGGCGAAGCGTGCCTCGATCCGGCGCAACGACGCCAGGCGTTCAACGTCTGTCGTAGGTTGTCCCTAATGGACGGTGCTTGCTTCGGCGCTTAGCCATCGCAGCACTCGGCAGTTTTTCGTCTCCATGACCGGTTTCGCCCTGTTACTCATTCTCTCTGCTGCGCTCATTCATGCTACGTGGAATTTTCTCAACAAGCATGCTGGTGGACATGTGACGTTCACCTGGCTAGTGGCAGTTCTGTCCGCATTGCTTTACGCGCCCGCAACCCTCACGATTATTGAAATATGGCAACTGGAGATCAGTCCTGCGAGCATCGGCTTGATCGCCGGCAGTGCAGCGTTGCACACGGCCTACTTCGTCCTGTTGAACCAAGCCTATCGGGCCGGCGATCTCTCTTTGGTCTATCCGATGGCGCGCGGCACCGGGCCCTTGCTGGCCGCGACTGCGGCAATCTTATTTCTCGGCGAGCGACCGTCGCCCATCGCTATAATCGGCGCCCTGCTGATCATCGGCGGCGCCATCATCCTGACGACGAACATCTCTCGGTTGTGGCAAACCGAATCTCGTGATGCGCTCATTTATGCGTCGATTACGGGTGTATTCATTGCGGCCTATACCTTGTGGGACAAACAAGCGGTGAGCCGTTTCGGCGTGTCGCCGCTAGTATTGGATTGGGGTGCGAACGTTGGCCGTGCGCTCTTTCTCACTCCCATCGCATTGAAATATTCGGATCATGCGATCGCCGAGTGGCGTGAGCACAAGTACGAAGCGATCGCCTGCGCGGTGCTGATACCCCTGGCTTATATTCTGGTGCTGACCGCGATGCGTTTCACACCCGTCAGCTATGTAGCGCCGGCGCGCGAGATCAGCATCCTGATCGGCACTGGGATGGGAACGCGCCTTCTTGGCGAGGGCGATGCGCGTCGAAAGCTCGCGGGCGCCAGCGCGATGGTGCTGGGCATCGTCGGACTGGCGGCGGGATAATGTTAGGGGTTCAAAACGTTCAAGCCGTTCGAGACTTCGAGTTCTTGAGAGCCGTGCGCAAAAGGAGAGTGCTCTTGTTGGTGGCTGCCAGAGCCGCGCCGACAGCGGCAATACATTCAGCCGTGGATTTTGTCCCAACTGCGGCGGCAGAGTTTTCGCGAAGACATCCGGATTTCCGCAGTTTGTTTTGGTCACCGCGGGAAGCCTCGACGATCCAAGCCGCTTCAAACCGGCCTTCGATTTTTTCACGTCCAGCGCGCAACCCTGGATCAGATGGATCCCAACTTGCCGAAGTTCGCGAGCAGCCGAAGGTCTGAGCCTAATAGGTAATCGGCGGAACTATGGGCGCGGATCGGGCGATACTCCAGATGCCGCGCTGTTACGGTTTCACCGAACGCTTAGGCGGCATGCTGTAGATGCTCTGAACCGGGTTAAAAAAATGGTCCATCATGAGCCAGAAACTGCGCGCGTGATGGAAAAAAACCAGAGGAAAGAGGACGGCAAACGGCACCCATACAGCGAGTTGCTGGTTGATGGTCATAGTGGTGAAGGCGTCGAGCACTTTCCAGCACATTGGGATCCTAAGCTTAGAATTCCACGTGGACAAGTTGTCGCG
>JADMIO010784950.1_pt1 | contig 129877 bp, 103 predicted proteins | sample 8958161 | NCBI WGS metagenome assembly JADMIO01 (sample SAMN16585339, study PRJNA669376) | soil metagenome | isolation source: Crop rotation soil | place: USA: Cullars Rotation, Alabama | collected 2011
CTTTCCCAAAATCGCAAAGTCATCAAAAAACCGCAAAGTTGTTTAAAATAAGAGCAACACTACAAAAGGAGATAAGAAGAGCACATACCTCAGTCACTTATTATCACTAGCGCTCGCCGCAGCCGTGTAACCGAGCATAGCGAGCGAACTGGCGAGGAAGCAAAGAAGAACTGTTCTGTCAGATAGCTCTTACGCTCAGCGCAAGAAGAAATATCCACCGTGGGAAAAACTCCAGGTAGAGGTACACACGCGGATAGCCAATTCAGAGTAATAAACTGTGATAATCAACCCTCATCAATGATGACGAACTAACCCCCGATATCAAGTCACATGACGAAGGGAAAGAGAAGGAAATCAACTGTGACAAACTGCCCTCAAATTTGGCTTCCTTAAAAATTACAGTTCAAAAAGTATGAGAAAATCCATGCAGGCTGAAGGAAACAGCAAAACTGTGACAAATTACCCTCAGTAGGTCAGAACAAATGTGACGAACCACCCTCAAATCTGTGACAGATAACCCTCAGACTATCCTGTCGTCATGGAAGTGATATCGCGGAAGGAAAATACGATATGAGTCGTCTGGCGGCCTTTCTTTTTCTCAATGTATGAGAGGCGCATTGGAGTTCTGCTGTTGATCTCATTAACACAGACCTGCAGGAAGCGGCGGCGGAAGTCAGGCATACGCTGGTAACTTTGAGGCAGCTGGTAACGCTCTATGATCCAGTCGATTTTCAGAGAGACGATGCCTGAGCCATCCGGCTTACGATACTGACACAGGGATTCGTATAAACGCATGGCATACGGATTGGTGATTTCTTTTGTTTCACTAAGCCGAAACTGCGTAAACCGGTTCTGTAACCCGATAAAGAAGGGAATGAGATATGGGTTGATATGTACACTGTAAAGCCCTCTGGATGGACTGTGCGCACGTTTGATAAACCAAGGAAAAGATTCATAGCCTTTTTCATCGCCGGCATCCTCTTCAGGGCGATAAAAAACCACTTCCTTCCCCGCGAAACTCTTCAATGCCTGCCGTATATCCTTACTGGCTTCCGCAGAGGTCAATCCGAATATTTCAGCATATTTAGCAACATGGATCTCGCAGATACCGTCATGTTCCTGTAGGGTGCCATCAGATTTTCTGATCTGGTCAACGAACAGATACAGCATACGTTTTTGATCCCGGGAGAGACTATATGCCGCCTCAGTGAGGTCGTTTGACTGGACGATTCGCGGGCTATTTTTACGTTTCTTGTGATTGATAACCGCTGTTTCCGCCATGACAGATCCATGTGAAGTGTGACAAGTTTTTAGATTGTCACACTAAATAAAAAAGAGTCAATAAGCAGGGATAACTTTGTGAAAAAACAGCTTCTTCTGAGGGCAATTTGTCACAGGGTTAAGGGCAATTTGTCACAGACAGGACTGTCATTTGAGGGTGATTTGTCACACTGAAAGGGCAATTTGTCACAACACCTTCTCTAGAACCAGCATGGATAAAGGCCTACAAGGCGCTCTAAAAAAGAAGATCTAAAAACTATAAAAAAAATAATTATAAAAATATCCCCGTGGATAAGTGGATAACCCCAAGGGAAGTTTTTTCAGGCATCGTGTGTAAGCAGAATATATAAGTGCTGTTCCCTGGTGCTTCCTCGCTCACTCGACCGGGAGGGTTCGAGAAGGGGGGGCACCCCCCTTCGGCGTGCGCGGTCACGCGCACAGGGCGCAGCCCTGGTTAAAAACAAGGTTTATAAATATTGGTTTAAAAGCAGGTTAAAAGACAGGTTAGCGGTGGCCGAAAAACGGGCGGAAACCCTTGCAAATGCTGGATTTTCTGCCTGTGGACAGCCCCTCAAATGTCAATAGGTGCGCCCCTCATCTGTCAGCACTCTGCCCCTCAAGTGTCAAGGATCGCGCCCCTCATCTGTCAGTAGTCGCGCCCCTCAAGTGTCAATACCGCAGGGCACTTATCCCCAGGCTTGTCCACATCATCTGTGGGAAACTCGCGTAAAATCAGGCGTTTTCGCCGATTTGCGAGGCTGGCCAGCTCCACGTCGCCGGCCGAAATCGAGCCTGCCCCTCATCTGTCAACGCCGCGCCGGGTGAGTCGGCCCCTCAAGTGTCAACGTCCGCCCCTCATCTGTCAGTGAGGGCCAAGTTTTCCGCGAGGTATCCACAACGCCGGCGGCCGGCCGCGGTGTCTCGCACACGGCTTCGACGGCGTTTCTGGCGCGTTTGCAGGGCCATAGACGGCCGCCAGCCCAGCGGCGAGGGCAACCAGCCGAGGGCTTCGCCCTGTCGCTCGACTGCGGCGAGCACTACTGGCTGTAAAAGGACAGACCACATCATGGTTCTGTGTTCATTAGGTTGTTCTGTCCATTGCTGACATAATCCGCTCCACTTCAACGTAACACCGCACGAAGATTTCTATTGTTCCTGAAGGCATATTCAAATCGTTTTCGTTACCGCTTGCAGGCATCATGACAGAACACTACTTCCTATAAACGCTACACAGGCTCCTGAGATTAATAATGCGGATCTCTACGATAATGGGAGATTTTCCCGACTGTTTCGTTCGCTTCTCAGTGGATAACAGCCAGCTTCTCTGTTTAACAGACAAAAACAGCATATCCACTCAGTTCCACATTTCCATATAAAGGCCAAGGCATTTATTCTCAGGATAATTGTTTCAGCATCGCAACCGCATCAGACTCCGGCATCGCAAACTGCACCCGGTGCCGGGCAGCCACATCCAGCGCAAAAACCTTCGTGTAGACTTCCGTTGAACTGATGGACTTATGTCCCATCAGGCTTTGCAGAACTTTCAGCGGTATACCGGCATACAGCATGTGCATCGCATAGGAATGGCGGAACGTATGTGGTGTGACCGGAACAGAGAACGTCACACCGTCAGCAGCAGCGGCGGCAACCGCCTCCCCAATCCAGGTCCTGACCGTTCTGTCCGTCACTTCCCAGATCCGCGCTTTCTCTGTCCTTCCTGTGCGACGGTTACGCCGCTCCATGAGCTTATCGGGTCCACTCGCGAACGCAGAAAGGCCCACCCGAAGGTGAGCCAGTGTGATTACATTTGCGGCCTAACTGTGGCCAGTCCAGTTACGCTGGAGTCACTAGTATTTAGGTGACACTATAGAAGCGGCCGCGACAACTTGTCCACGTGGAATTCTAAGCTTAGGATCCCAATGTGCTGGAAAGTCTGTCGAAAGTCCCAGCCGCTTGGCCAGCCGCGCCCACAATGCGGCGAACTGGCCGGTCTCATACATCACGACATGATCACCGGGGCTCAGGAGATTGACCAACGCCGCTTCCCACGCGCCAGTGCCGGAGGAGGGATAGATGACTACCGGATGCTGGGTCTTGAAGATGCGCTTGATACCCGCCGTCACTTTCAGGCCCAGGGCGCCGAATTCGGGTCCACGATGATCGATGGTGGGCAGGCTCATGGCGCGCAGAATGCGATCGGGCACCGGGCTGGGGCCGGGGATCTGAAGGAAATGATGGCCGGTGGGATGGAAATCGAGCGTCAGCATTGGGCCCCTGCAAACTTTGTGTTCTTTGGCCAAAATGCTATGGTTCTTGCGGTGGAATTGCAAACTTGGCAAGTGATGGGCCGCGCCATGGCCGAGCCCTTTTAAGGCCTGATTTCTCGTGCTGATCAAAACCGTCTCCGGCACGGTATCCAACGAAACCAGCGAAAAACTGTCACAGCGCCTGCGCGCCGAGACACGCGGCGAGGTGATGTTCAGCGCCGGCGCGCGGGGCCGCTATGCCACGGACGCATCGATCTATCAGGTCATGCCGGTGGGGGTGTTCGTGCCGCGCAGCTCCCGCGATGTCGCGGCCGCGATCGATGTCGCGCGCGACCTCAAGGTTCCGGTTCTGCCGCGCGGCGCCGGCACCAGCCAGTGCGGCCAGACGGTGGGCGCCGCGCTGGTGATCGACAACAGCAAATATCTGCGGGCCGTCCTGGATGTCGATGTCGAAAACCGCACGGTCAAGGTCGAACCCGGCTTGGTCTTGGATCATCTCAATGCCGCTTTGAAGAAGCACGGTCTGTGGCATCCGGTGGATGTCTCCACCAGCGCGCAAGCGACCTTGGGCGGCATGGCGGGCAACAACAGTTGCGGCTCGCGCTCCATCGCCTATGGCAACATGGTGCACAATGTGTTGGGCGCGACGGCCTGGCTGTCGGACGGCACCGAGGCGGTGTTTGGCCCGGTGCAAACACTGACCGGCCGCGCCGCCGCGATTGCGTCTTTTGTGCGCTCGCTTGCCGACCAGAGTCGCGATGAGATCGAAGCCAATTGGCCCAAGGTGATGCGCCGGGTGGCGGGCTACAATCTGGATATTTTCGACAGTCAGAATGAGCGGCCTTACAGCAATGACGGCGGCGTCAATCTGGCGCATCTGCTGGTGGGTTCGGAAGGCACCTTGGCCTTTACCAAGGATTTGACCTTGAAGCTTGTGCCGTTGCCCAAGAACAAGGTTCTGGGTGTGGTCAATTTCACCAGCTTCCACACCGCGATGGATTCGGCGCAGCATATCGTCAAGCTCGGTCCCAGCGCGGTGGAACTGGTCGACCGCATCATGATCGAGTTGGCGCTGTCCAATCCGGTTTTCCGTCCCACCATGGAAAGCGCACTGATCGGCAAGCCCGAAGCCATTCTGCTGGTGGAATTTTCCGGCGAGGACAAGGCGGCGCTGGTCAAAAAGCTCAAAGACCTTGTGGCGCTGATGGGCGATCTGGGTCTGCCCGGCAGTGTGGTGGAAATGGAGGCCGATACACCGCAGAAGAATCTGTGGGAGGTGCGCAAGGCCGGCCTCAACATCATGATGAGCCTGAAGGGCGACGGAAAGCCGGTCAGCTTCATCGAGGATTGCGCCGTGCCGCTGGTGCATCTGGCCGAATATACCGCGGCCCTGACCGATGTGTTCGCGCGCCATGGCACGCATGGTACTTGGTATGCGCATGCCTCGGTCGGCACCCTGCATGTGCGGCCCATCCTGGACATGCGCCGCGAAGGGGCCGCCAAGATGCGCAGCATCGCCGAGGAAGCCAGTGAATTGGTGCGCAAATATAAGGGCGCCTTCAGCGGCGAGCATGGTGACGGTCTGTGCCGCGGTGAATGGGTGGCCTGGCAATTCGGCCCGAAAATCTATGACGCGTTCCGCGCCATCAAGCGCGATATGGATCCCATCGGGCTGTTTGCGCCGGGCCGCATTATCGATCCGCCGCGTATGGACGATGGGCGCCTGTTCCGTTTTCCGCCAGAAGGCAGCGAGCACCCCTATGCTGTGCAGCCCTTGGAAACGGTGCTGGACTGGTCGGAATGGGATGTCCAGAACGATCCGGTGACCGAACAGACCTCGCTGCCCGGCAGCGGCGGCGATCCGGCGCAAGGCTTCGCCAAGGCGGCGGAGATGTGCAACAACAACGGCCATTGCCGCAAATTCGACGCGGGCACCATGTGCCCCAGCTATCGCGTCACCCGCGACGAAAAGCATGTCACGCGCGGCCGCGCCAATATGTTCCGGCTGGCGCTGTCGGGTCAGTTGGGGGCAAACGCGCTGACCGGCAAGGCGATGTACAACACTTTGGACCTTTGCGTGTCCTGCAAAGGCTGCAAGCGCGAATGTCCCACCGGCGTCGACATGGCCAAGATGAAGGTGGAATTCCTTGCGCATTACAAGAAGAAGCATGGCTTCACTCTGAAGGACCGGCTGATCGCGCATCTGCCCGATTATGCCGATGAGGCAAGCCGGTACGCTTTTCTGCTGAATTTGCGCGACCGTGTGCCGGGCCTGGCCTGGTTGAGTGACAAGATTATGGGCTTCACCGCCCGGCGACCCTTGCCGCGCTGGAGAAGCGACACATTTTGGGAGGCGCATGACGCGGCCCTGTTCTCCGGCCGTGCCCAGACTATTGCGGCGGCGCCCAAGGCCGCGGCGCTGTTTGTCGACACCTTTAACGGCGCCTTTGAGAGCGAGAATGCGCTGGCTGCGGCGCGGGTGCTCAAAAAGGCAGGCTATACCTTATATCTGATCGGCAAGGACCGCGGCCGGCATTGCTGCGGCCGCACTTTTCTGTCGGCGGGCATGGTCGACAAGGCGCGGGAAAAACTCTCCGTCTTGCTGAAGGATGTCCTGCCGCTGGCGCGTGCCGGCGTGCCCATTGTCGGGCTGGAGCCTTCCTGTCTTTTGACCTTACGGGACGAGGCCTTGGCGATGGGATTTGGCGAGGCCGCCAGGACCGTGTCGGGCCAGGCCTTGCTGCTGGAAGAATTCCTGGCCCGCGAAGCCAAGGCGGGACGCTTCCGTCTGGATTTGAAGCCCGCGCCGGCGCCGATCCTGTTACATGGCCATTGCCACCAAAAGGCATTCGGCGCGGTGGCACCGGTCCTGGATGTCTTGCGCCTGATACCGGGCGCGGAGCCGCAGCTGATCGAGACTTCCTGTTGCGGCATGGCAGGCAGCTTCGGCTATGACACAAATCACTATGACATCTCGATGCGGATGGCCGAGCTGAGCCTGCTTCCGGCGGTACGCAACAATCCGGATGCCATCATTGTCGCCGACGGTACCAGCTGCCGGCACCAGATCGCACATGGCGCGGGCCGTCCGGCGCGGCATGTCGCGGTCCTGCTGGACGAGCTTTCTTAGCGTCCGCACAATTGGGCGCCCGCACAATTCGCCCGCCGGGTCCGGCATAGCCAGGCCATAAAAAAACCGGCATCATCGCTTGTATAACAAATGTTTCGGGTAAGGGGAGACGTATGAACCGGGCAAAATTGGCCGTTGCCGTGTTGTTGCTGACCGCGGGTGCGGGAATCGCGGTGGCGCAGGCGCCCACGCCGGTAAACGGCAATACCATCGCCCCGCATCCGCTTCCCAGCTTCACGCCGATCAACGACACGGTGCTGCGCAATCCCGATCCCTCCGACTGGATCATGATGCGCGGCAATTACGAGGGTTACGGCTTCAGCAGTCTGGATCAGATCAACAAGACCAATGTAAAGGGCCTGCAGCTGGTTTGGGCCCGCACCATGGAGCCTGGTGTCAATGAGGGAACGCCCATCGTCTACAAAGGCGTGATGTTTCTGGGCAATCCCAATGACGTGATTCAGGCGATCGATGCCAGGACTGGCGACCTGCTTTGGCAGTATCGCCGTAACCTGCCGTCGCAACAGGCTTTCCATAATAATTTCTGGGGCCAGCGTAAGCGCAGCATCTTTCTCTACGAAGACAAGGTCTACACCATCACGCGCGACAATTTCGTGCTCGCCTTGGACGCCAAGACCGGCAAGGCGCTGTGGGAATATAATCGCGGCGGCGATCTCTATATCACCAACACCACCGGCCCGATCGTGGTGAATGGCGTTGTGATCGCCGGCGCGAGCTGTCAGGAAGCGCCGCAAGGCTGCTATGTCACGGGCAATGACGCCCAGACCGGCAAGGAGCTGTGGCGCAATACTTTGATCCCCAAGCCGGGCGAACCGGGAGACGAAACCTGGGGCGGCATGCCGTTTGACAAACGCTGGATGACAGGTGTGTGGGGCCCGATCACCTATGATCCCGAACTCAATCTTGTTTTTTATGGTTCCAGCGGCATCGGTCCGTCGTCGGATACCCAGCGCGGCGTCAAGGGTGTTGCCACCCTGGCGGGCACCAATACGCGTTTTGCCGTCGATCCCAAAACCGGAAAACTCGCCTGGAAGCATCAGGTGCTGCCGCAGGACAATGCCGACCAGGAATGCACCTTTGAGATGATGCCCATCACCACCAAGGTGGCGCCTGATCCCAAGGCCAAGGGCATGATGGCGGTGGGCCGCCGTGCCGCCTCCGCCAGCCGCCGAACCTTGACCGGTATGCCGTGCAAGACCTCGATCGTGTGGAGCTTTGATGCGGCCAAGGGCGATTTCCTTTGGGCCAAATCGACCGTCTATCAGAATCTGGTCACCAGCATCGACTTCAAGGGCCTGGTCACGCCGAATCCGGAAATGTTCATGACGGACTACAGCAAGACCTATCGCCAATGCCCCACCCATGCGGGCGGACGCGACTGGCCTTTCTCCGCCTATAGTCCGCAAACCAATGTGATGTACGTGCAGCTGCAGAATCTCTGCGCCGATTACCGGGTGCGGGTCGACAATATCCCCAGCTTGCCAAAGGATCAGTACAACACCATCGGCCCGCAGATACTGGCGCCGGGCGCCACCAATATCGGGCGGCTGGATGCGATTTCGGTGGAGACCGGACAAACCTTGTGGAGTTGGGAGACGCCGGCCTCCAACTATTCGCCCGTGCTGGCGACCGCCGGCGGCATTCTGTTCAACGGCTCGATGGACCGTTACTTGCGGGCCTTCGATCAGAGTGACGGCAAGCTGTTATGGCAGACACGGTTGGGATCGCAGGTGTTCGGCGCAACCGTGACCTATCGCGTGGCGGGGCGGCAATATATCGCGGTGACGGCCGGCGGCGGCTTCAACAATGGGCCGATAGCGATCCGCCCCGACCTGGATCAGCCGGCGGGTGGCAACATGGTCTATGTCTTCGCCCTGCCGGAATGACTTTGCCATAATGATGCCGTTTGCCTTCGAGCAGGCGCGAAGCTAGCTTCCCGCCCGCTTCAAAACCGGCTCGTCGCACATGGCTTTTCTTTCACGCGCCCGCTTTCTGTATTGCGGGACTGTCTTCCTCTGTCTGCCCAGCCTCGCAAACGCGGCGCCGGAAAATATCATCGTCACCGCCACACGGCTTACGGGTGAACAGGCGGGCAGCAATGTCTCGGTCATCGATCAGAACCTGATCCAGGCGCGCAATCCCGGCAGTGTGGTGGACCTGCTGCGCGACTTTCCCGGCCTGTTTGTGCAGCAATCGGGCGGGCGCGGCAGTGTGGTGTCGATATTCACCCGTGGCGCCAAGCCCAATTTCACCCTGGTGCTGCTGGATGGGGTCAAGGCCAACGATCCCACCAACACTCGCGGCGGTTCCTATGATTTTTCCACCCTGGACCTGAACGATATTACCCGGATCGAATTCGTGCGCGGACCCGCTTCGGCGGTCTATGGCTCCGATGCGGTGGGCGGGGTGATCAACATTATCAGCCGGCGCGGCGGCGATCAGCTGGAAGCGGGGCTCAAAGCCGAAGGCGGCAGCTTTGACTATGCCCGCGTCGCGGGACATATCGGCGGCCCAATCGGCGCGGCGGCGGCCAATCTCGGCCTCTCCTATACCGACAATGGCATGCCGGTGGAGGGCAGCAGCCTGAAAAGCACCAGCCTGGACGGTTCCCTGACCTTGCCGGAAATCGCGGGCACGGCGGTGAATTTCAACGGCCGTTTCGGCAGCAGCATCGCTACCTCCTTTCCCGATTCCAGCGGCGGGCAGCGCCTCTCCGTCCGGCGCAGCCTGGATCATCGCGATATTCAGGAAAGCGTGTTCGGCGCCCATGGCCTGCGCGATATGACCGGCTGGTGGAGCATGGCGCTGGATTACGGATTTTACGAACGCGGCTCCGATACTACGTCGCCCGGTGTTGCGCCCAGCGCCCAAACCCCGACCGGCATTCCCGCTAATGGCGACAAGGCCCGCTTCACCCGTCAGCAAGTGACCTGGACCAATCGGTTGGCGCCTTTGCCGGGCCTGGACGCGGCGCTGGGCGTGGACATGCAGGCCGAGCATGGCGTGGATGATGGCTTTCTGCTCTTCGGTCCCAGCCGGATCCCTACGCATTTCGCCGTGAATCGCACCCTGTGGGCCGGTTTCGCCCAGGCGCGATATCAAGTCACGCCCGCTTTGACCCTGTCGGCCAGCGGACGTGTTGACGATACCGGGGACACCAATCATTTCAGCCCGCAATTGCGCGCCGATTATGCGCTCGCCGATTGGGGCACGCAGTTTCAGGTGAGCTGGGCCAAGGCCTACAAGCTTCCCAGCTTCTATGCGCTGGGCAATCCGATTGTCGGCGACCCAAACCTCAAGCCGGAAGAGGCGGAGAATTTCGAGGGCGGTATCACCCAGAGATTATGGGACTTTGGTCAGTGGAAGGTGGAGGCCTATGCCACCAACTATCGCGACCTGATCGACTTCCGCCCCGGCGCGGTGCCCAAGCTGGTCAATCTTTCCACCGTGCATGTGCGCGGCTTTGAAACTTCGCTGGAACTCACCACCGAAACGGCAATGGGCTCGCTCACCGCCATGCCGCGTTTGTCTTATACCAATGCCCGCAATCAACTGACCGGCGCGTCCTTGCGCGATGTGCCCAGCTGGCTGGCGGGCGGGACTTTGATTTGGAAACCCGATCCGGCCTGGGATGTGAGTCTGGACATCAATCATGTCGGCGGCATGGTGGACAATTCCGTGCCGACCGGGGATGTGAATTTGCGCGGTCATGCCCGCGCTGATCTGGCAGTGGCGTATCGCGTGTTGCCGAATTTCACCCTGCATCTGGGCGTGGATAATCTGTTCGACGAGCGTTACGAGGATGTCGTCGGCTTTCCCGCGCCGGGCGCGATCGTGCGCGGCGGCATAAGCGCATCACTTTAATTCACCGGTATGTGGCCGGTTGTTCGCCCCAACAATTTAAAGGCATAAAGCATAATGCGGCCGCGCACCGGTTTGGTGGGGCCGTTGACTTCCGGCAGGCCGAGCGTGCCGAGCTGGCGGATGGCGCTGTCATCGCCGTCATCGGGATGCATGGCGATCCAATACAGAATCTTGGGCAGGTCACGCGGCGGAACCGTCGCCTGCAGCCGGGCAAAGACCAGCCGGGGGATAAAGCGCTCCATCTGCTCCATCTGTAAAATATCCGGCACCGCCGCGATGGCCAGCAGATTGCGCGTTCGCTGCACCGGGTCCGCCACATTGCCGGGCGCCCATCCCGGCAGTGTGTCGCGAAGTTGGTCCAGGCTGGGCTCCAACACAGGATCGGGTGTTTCGTCGCTACGCGAGACCGGTGAGACGATGCCGCTATCGGGTGGCAGGCGGTCAAAGGCGATGCCGTCGATATCGGCTTCGCCGACCTCTTGCCAGGAAGCCGCTGTGACCGATGCAGCCGCGTAATTTTTGACCGTGCCCACGTCGCGCGTATCCTGCGCAGCGCCGAGGAGAACATTGCCGCGCATTTCGGCCATGACACCAACCGCCAGCCACACCCCTATAGCCAAGAACAGCCAACCGCGCCGCGGCGCCAGCGCTCTGTCCCAGCGGAACATCGCCGCTGCCGCGATCGCCGCCCCGGCGGCGATCAGCGCGAGCGCCAAGAGATCGAAGCCCGCGCCGCTGAGGCCCGTACCGGTGGCCGAAAGCTGCATCGCTTCGACCGCATAGCGGCCGGGAAAAAAGGCCGAGATATGCTGCGCCCATTGGGGCAGGCTTTGCAGCGGCACCGCCACCCCGCCGATCATCAGCATGGGCAGGAAGATACATTGGCCCAGTGCCTGCACCGCCGGGACATTGTCCACCAGCATCGCGATCACCATGCCGAAGGAAAGAAACGCCGCCGCCGCGATGCAGAGGGCGATCAGCAGGTCCAGTGGATGCGCCGGCATGGGCAGGCCCAAACCGAAGGCCAGCGCCAATTGTAACAGCGCCGCGCTGAGCAGCAGCACGGCGCGCGACAAAAGCAGGCCGGCGACAAAGACCCAGCGGCCCACCGGCGCCAGGACGTAGCGCCGCCATACGCCACGTTCGCGCTCGCTGACAATGGTGGTGGGAAGGCCGAAACAGGCGCTGCCCAGCACGGTCACGGTCAGGAACTGACCGACATGCAGCGCCAGCGGCACTGGATCATTGCGATAGACGGTCCAGAAGGCGATCAGGAAAATCAGCGGGAAGAGATAGCCGTACAGAATGGCCATCCGGTTGCGGAAATTCAGTTTCAAACTGACGGCGGTGAGATGCAGCAGCGCGTTCATCTTGTGGTCAGCCGTAGAATTGCATCTTCCAGGCTTTCGCCGGGCCCGGCGATCAAGTCGCGCGGCGCGCCGGTGGCGACGATCCGTCCCTGGGCGATGACCGCCACCCGGTCGCACAGCCGTGCCGCTTCGTCCATGTCGTGGGTGGACAGCAATACCGCCCGGCCATCCGCCTTCAAGCCGCCAATATGATCTTGGACCTCACGCCGGATCTGGGGATCGAGCCCGGCCGTCGGTTCGTCCAACAGCAGGACTTGCGGGTCGCCAACAAAAGCCAGGGCCAGCGCCAGCCGTTGTTTTTGGCCGCCCGACAGCGTGTCATAGGCGGCGTCGGCTTTTTGCATCAGCCCAAACCGCTCCAGCAAGTCAGCGCTTGCCATGGGCGCGGAATAAAAGGCGGCAAACAGATTTATCGCTTCGCGCGGTGTGATCTTGTCCTGCAAGCCGGTGGCCTGCAGTACCGCGCCGATCTTCTCCCGCGCCTGGCGCGTTCCCGCATCGACGCCGCAAATCTGGATGCGGCCTTGATCGGGCCGGATCAGGCCAAGAACGCATTCCAAAGCCGTGGTCTTGCCCGCGCCATTGGGACCCAGCAGGCCGAAGATCTCGCCCGTCGCGACCGTGAAGCTGACATTGTCGACGGCCTGCACGGCGCCATGGCGCCGCGACAGCTTCTCGACCGCGATCAGGCTCTCCATTACCGCGCGGGCGTTTCGAGTTCCTTATCCGTCCAAGGCTTCTTGCGGAAGGCGTAAAGCTGGCGGAATTCCTTGGCCAGGGCGGGGCTGATCGGCGAGGCGGTGTTGCCGAAGCCGCCGCGGATATAAGTCAGTACCTGCGCCAGCTGATCGTCGCTGAACGACTGACCCATGGGCGGCATTTCGCCGATGGCCCCTTCCTTGCCGTTGAGCAACACGCGCAGCACATTTTCCGGACGGGCAGTGGTGACAATCTTGGATCCCGCCAAGGCGGGGGCGACACCCGGCGCACCTTGACCCCGGTCCTGATGGCATCCGGCGCAGTTGGTGGCATAGACGCCTTGCCCAGCTTTGAACAAGCCTTCCTCTTCCGCCGTGCGGGTATTTTTGGGCGCGGGCGGCACCGGCTTGCCCGGCCAGCTCACATAATCCACCACAATCTTCGCCGCTGCGGCGAGATCGCCGCTGCCGCCGGCCAGGGCGATCAACGCCACCGGCTGGTCCGGCAGCGCCATGGGCTTCACGGCCACGCGCGGCCGCGTAATCAGTCCACCCATACCGCCGGCGCGGCCGCCGGCCACCGTGCCGCTGTTGCGCCGCGCATCCTGCCCGCTCAAGCCCGTGGCCGCGCCATTGAGCATGGCCAAACGCAAAGCGTTGGGCTGGCCCGTATCGGTCGACAAGGCGATCAGTTTTTGAACCTGGGGCACTTCGCGGCTTTTGGCAGCGGCGCCCGCCAGCATCTCGACCGCATCGGAATTGGCGCCGGGTTGCGCCACCAACTGGCCAAGCGCATCCGCCTCCAGGCCTTTCAACCCGCTGACACCGGCATCCACGGTCATCTGGTCGCTGCCATATTTGCGCATCAACGCCACAACCGGCGCCACGCGCGCGTTGCGCGGCAACTCGCCCAAGGACGCGGCCAGCTGGCGGCGTACTTGCCAGCTGGAATCGTCGGCCTTTTTCAGCACCGCCGCCTGGATCGCCGCATCGCCCTTGGCCAGGAAGGGTTCGGCGCCGCGAAGCGCCGAATTGCGCACATAGGGATCGCTGTCTTCCAGCGCATCCGCCACCGTCTCGGCATCCAAGGACCCCATGCCCACAAGCGTCCACAGCGCCTGGTTGCGGGTGCGAAAGTCCGGCGCATTCATCGCCAGCTGTTTCAAGGCTGGCACCACGGACTTGTCATTCCGCTGCACCAGCAATTGCTGGGCGGTGTCGCGCCACCAGCCATCGGTGTCGGAAAGATGCGTCACCAACTGGGCCGGGCTTTCGTTGATCATGTTCGGCTTGGCGCGGGCCGGTTTGGTGCTGGTATGGACGATGCGGTAGATGCGGCCCTTATGAATGCCGTCCCACAGCCGGTGCTCCATGATGTAGTTCTTGAGATAGTCGCTCTGGATCGGCTCGTCCTGCGACACGCCGCGATACATATCGATGATATAGATGCTGCCGTCCCAGCCCGGCGTCAGCCAAACCGGGCGGAAGCGCTCGTCGGTTGAGGCCATGAACTCGCCCTTGGGCCAAAAGTCGGCGCCCGACAGATTTCCCGCCCCGTCATCATTGAGCTTGACCAGATGCACCAGGTTGGTGGGACTGTCGACGACAAAGACCTGGCCGTAAAGCTCTTTGGGCAGCGCGTTGCCGCGATAGATCAGGGGCGAGGACACGCCTTGATAGTAATAGGCCGAGCCGTCGGGGCGCGGCACTTCCGGACGATAACCGCGATTGACGCCCAGGGTGGGGCGGATCGGCCAGATCGCCGATTTGGATTGATCGACCAGATTTTCGTAAAGGCCCATGGTGCGCGTGACGTTGGAATTGCGCACGAAATATTGCGCCGGGATATAATCGGCGAAAATCGGATCGGTGTTGAAATCGCGGAAGAACAATCCGCCGTCATTCTGGGTGGCGCCCCATTGGCCGCGCACCAGATTGGGCACGATCTCGAACTTGCCGCCATCCCTGGGCAGCACATTATAATTGTGTTCCGGAATGTTGATGGTGTTGTCCATGCCCCAATAAAGGCTGTTGGCGGCATGCTCGATATTCCCGACCCGGCCGAAACCGTCCTTGATGATTTCCTTGGTGTCGGCCTTCAGATCGCCATTGGTGTCGCAGGACTTGACCAGGTTGGGCGGCTCGCCGATCAGGGCGCAGCCCTTGTCCAGAATCTTGAGCGCGCGCGGCAGGACCAGTTTGTCCTGGAAGATCGTACGCTTGTCATAGACGCCGTCGCCGTCGGTATCCTCCAGGATCACGACATGGCCGACCGGCTCCTCCATGTTGATCATCTCTTTGCCGACGGCATAGCCCTGCATCTCCACCACCCAGAGCCGGCCATTGCCGTCAAACTCCGCCACGATGGGGTCCTGGACCAGCGGTTCGGATGCCACCAGCTGAACCTGATAGCCGGGCGCCATGTGAAAGGTCTTTAATTCGTCCGCCGCGGAGAGCGTGGGCGGGAACTTGGGATGTTTGGTTCGCACGGCCGCCGGCCATGGGCGATTCAGTTGCGAGGTCAGAGGCAGCTTGGGCTTGGGGGCAGGCTTGGTCTGCGAAAGGCCCACCGCCACCGACAAAAGGACGGCGGCGCCCGCAAGGGCATAAATCCTGAAACGCATGGCGATTCCTCTGTATTTTGGCCCGATAATAGACGGGCGAAAGAACGGGTAAAGGCCCCGTTTTGGCAGCGTTTGCCTCGGCCTTGCCGGCGCATTGCGGACTTAATTGCGGACTGGGCTTTTTCCTGTATGAACCGTGCGTCATGAACCGCGCCACTTTGCAGGAATTGTTCGACCAGGCCATCGCCCTGCATCAGGGCGGCAATCTGGCCGAGGCCGAACACTTGTACAGCCAGATCCTGGCGATGGAGCCGGCGAGTTTCGCGCCGCGTCACATGCTGGGCGTGATCCGCTTCCAGCAGGGCCAGTATCCGCAAGCCATAGAGTTGATCGCGGCCGCGCTGAAACTGAATCCGCAAGTGACGGAGGCATGGGTCAATCTCGGCCATGTCCAGGCGGTGGCGGGCCGCCCCGAGGAAGCCGTCGCCAGTTATCGCCGGGCCTTGGTTCTTTCTCCTGGCGAAATAACTGCCTTGAATGCCCTGGCGGGTGTGCTGTGGCATTTGGGGCGCCGGGATGAAGCGCTGCAATGCCTCAGCCAGTTGCTGGCTTCGCGTCCCGGCGACGTCGAGATACGGCATCGCCGCGCCGATATGCTGCGCGAGATGAAGCGTTTGGATGAAGCGCTCAGCGACTATGACGCAGTGCTGGCGGTTCATCCCAATCTTGCCGAGACTTTGACCAATCGCGGCGCAACCCTGTCCGAGATGGGCCGCGCCGAAGAAGCCCTGCAAAGCCTGGATCGCGCCTTGGCGCTGCGCCCCGATTTGCCGGCGGCCTTGAGCAATCGCGGTTTCACCTTGCGCGAGCTCCGCCGCTTCGATGAGGCACTGCAAAGCCTGGATCGTGCGCTTCAGATTGAGCCGGATCATGTTGCGGCCCTGGCGGTCCGCGGCAAGGTTTTGAGCGAGATGAACCGGCTGGAGGACAGTTTCCGGGATTTTCGCCGCGCCGCCGAACTGGCTTATGGAGGAGACAAACCCGCGCTGGCAAAACTGGCGCACCAGATCGCCCATGACCGCGAACAGCGGGAATGGCTTGCCGCGCAAGGCGAAAAAGCGCGATTTGCCGGCGGCGAAAGGCTGAGGAGCCCAGCCGTCAATCCGCAAAACGCGGCCAAAGTCGCGCGCGCCTGGGCGGGCAGCGATCCCAGGCTGGTGGTGATCGACGATCTTTTGACCCTGGAAGCGCTGGAAAGCCTGCGCCGCTATTGCCGGGGCTCCGATATCTGGCATACCGCCTATGCCCAAGGTTATCTGGGCGCTTTTCCGGAATCCGGATTTGCCGCGCCCTTGCTGGCGCAGATCGCGGAAGAGTTGAGCGCCACCTTCCGGGAAATCTTCGCCGATCATCCGCTGCGCTATCACTGGGCCTTCAAATATGACAGCAAGCTGGACGGTATCGGCATCCATGCCGACGAAGCGGCGGTCAATGTGAATTTCTGGATCGCGCCGGACGAGGCCAATCTCAATCCCGAGGGCGGCGGACTGGTGGTGTGGGACAAACAGGCGCCGCTGGAATGGGATTTCGCCAAATTCAACGCCGATGAGCGCGCGGCATACAAATTCCTGGCGGAAAGCGGCGCCAAGGAGATCAGGATCCCCCATCGCGCCAACCGGGCGGTGATTTTCGACTCCAATCTGTTTCACAAGACGGACAAGATCACCTTTGCGGAAGGTTACGAAAACCGCCGCATCAACATCACCATGCTTTACGGCCGGCGCCGGCGCGGCTGAATCGGTTTTCTGTCTCAAAATGTTTGAGGGACCGCTGCAAGGCGTTTTCCGGAAATAATCCGTATACGGAATATATAGCGGTTTTTGCCTTTCCGGTATGTGCATCCCGCCCAAAAGAGGGGCAATCCGGATGAAAGAATAATTTGCTGCGCTGCAATATGCTCAAATACCGGGATATCCTCTGCCCAAAATTCGAACCTCTGCTCAAGTGAAATGCAGTTTTGACGGCCCACAAGCCGTTCAAGAAGATAATGTCTGAAATAGTCGTATTTCACAATTTAATTACTAAAATGACGACACTGATAAACGTAAATTACGAAGTCCGGCAATTTTGATGCATTCTTGCCACTCCATTTTTCTGTCACCAAGCCCCAACGAGAATTCGATTTACGCCTTTGCGGCGATGGTCCTAGCCTCATTCGTACATGCCGCATCGCACAAAAAGCGTCAGTCAGAGAGAAATGCGCGGGAAGGAACCACACCAACTTCGCCAAAGGCGAACATTCCGGGGGTTCCTCAATGTCACTGCAATCCAAATCCAGATCTTTGCTTCTTTTGGGCGCGTCTCTGCTTGTCCTCAGCGCTGCGCCGTCCTTTGCCCAAGAAACCGAAGCGGTCATCGTTACCGGCACGCGTGTCACCGGTCTGACCGCCGCCGATAGCGCCGCTCCTATCACGGTCATCGGAGCTGACGCTCTCAGCCATGTCGGTCAGCCCAACCTGATTCAGGCCCTGGCGCAAATTACGCCTTCCTTCTCCGCGGAAGCATTCGGCGGCGATACGGCCGCCCTGACTCTTTCGGCGCGACTGCGCGGTTTAAGCCCCAACGACACGCTGGTGCTGGTCAATGGCAAGCGGCGGCATTCCACCGGCAATCTACACGTGTTGGGCGGTCAGTATCAGGGCGCGGCGACCGCCGATCTCGACCTTATCCCGGTGGCGGCGATCGATCATGTCGAAGTGCTGCAGGAAGGCGCCGCCGCGCAATACGGCACCGACGCCATCGCGGGTGTTGTCAATATCATCCTGAAGAAGAACGCTTCCGGAGGCTTCATCACGGCCACCGGCGGACAGTATTTCGATGAGGGCGGCGCGACCTACGATTTCAGCGGCAATGTCGGCTTTCCGTTGGGCGACAAGGGTTTTCTGAATGTCACGGCCGAGAAGCGCTATCGCGGCTTCAGCCAGCGCGGCGGCCAGGATATTCGCCAGATAGACGCTTTCGGTGTGCCACGCACGCTCCCCTACAATCCTGCGATTAATCCGGACTATCCCCGGGTAAACCATATCGTGGGCGATCCGCAATCGATGTTGACCACGGTGGCGGCCAATATGGAGTATGAAATCGATCCGAATATTCTGCTGTATGCCAGTGCCACCTATGGCGAGCGCCAGGCCAAGGCCTATGAAAATTATCGCGTGCCCAACCGGGTGATCGCGACACCCGGCTCGAACCAGCCGTTCAACGCCGTCACCAATCCGCAAGGCTATACCGGTCTGTCCGCCGCCGGGACGCCACTTTTGTCCGGCTCAGCCGGTACCTACACCACACCAGGCGAGTTGATTTTCAATCCGTTGGGATTCAATCCGCAGGAAGCCCTGAGAGAGGACGATTACGGCTATACCGTTGGCGTGAAGGGAGCGATCGCGGGCTGGAACTGGGACCTGTCGGGCACTTATGGCAAGGACCGCGACCTGATTTACACCCTGAATTCGGCCAACGCTTCGCTCTATCTCGACACCCACACCACGCCGACGGATTTCTATGACGGTATGTTCACCGCCAGCGAAACCACCTTCAATCTGGACGTCAGCAAGGAACTCGATGTCAGCCTGGCGTCGCCTCTGACCGTCGCGTTCGGTTTTGAGGGCCGTGAAAACATGTTCGCCATCGGGCCGGGCGACGCCGCTTCGCGCTATAAGGAAGGCGGCCAGTCCTATCCGGGCTTCCAGCTGTCGGACGCCGGCGCCCATAGCCGCAAGAATTATGCGGCCTATATCGATTTCGCGGTGTTCCCGATCCAGGACCTGCAAGTCGATATCGCGGGCCGGTTCGAACACTATACCGATTTCGGTGACGCACAGGTGGGCAAGATCACCGCCCGCTACGACATCATCCCGGAATTGGCGGTGCGCGGCACGATTTCGACCGGCTTCCGCGCTCCGACCCTGCAGGAACAGTATTACTCCGCCACCAACGTTTCGCCCACTTCGGCGATCGTGCAATTGCCGCCCAATTCGGCGGCGGCGGCGGTGCTGGGGGTCCAACCGCTCCAGCCGGAAGCCTCGACCAGCTACAGCGCCGGTATCGTGGCACATCCCATCGACAATCTCAGCATCACCCTGGACGCTTATTCGATATCGCTGCGCAATCGCATCGTGGGCACCGGCACTTTGTTCGGCTCCGGCGGCGCGATCAATTCGCCCATCGTCACCGCCGCAATCATCGCGCACGGCAATGTGCTGGATCCCACCGTGACCCAGACCGGCGCGGCCTTGTTCGTCAACGGTATCAGCACCCTGACCCAAGGCATCGATCTGTCCATCAGCTATCTGACCGACTTCGATGAATATGGTTCGGTGAACTGGACCGTCGCGGGCAATTTCACCGACACCTCCATCAGCAAAATGATCGCGACGCCGCCGACCTTGGCGCCCGGGGTCAGCCTGTTCAGCAAGACCACCACCAGTCTTCTCACCCGCGCCAATCCGAAGGAAAAGATCGGGCTCAGCGCGCTGTGGAGCCTGGATGCTTGGACGGTCAATCTGCGCGAGACCTTGTATGGTCCAACATCGGCTTTCTACAGCCCCAATGGCGGCACCTATTATCTCAACAAGGTCAGCACCACCGCGATCACAGATATTGAAATCCAATATAACTATCTGGAGTCTTGGACGGTCACCTTCGGCGCCAACAATCTGACCAACGAGACGCCGGAAGGCCGGGGTGTGGTGAATGCCACCACCTTGCAGGACGGCTCCAATGTGGTTGGGGCGCCCTTGTCCATCTCGCCCTATGGCATCAATGGCGGCTTCTATTACACCCGCCTGACTTACAACTTCTGATCTTTGCAGCAAAAGCAAAAAAGGCGGACCGTCTGGTCCGCCTTTTTTTCTTCGGAGGTCTATTTCTTTTTCACAACGGTGAACTCGATTTCCACCAAGGCCGTGGGCACGACCAGGGCGTGGACATAGACGGTGGCGCGCGCCGGCTTGTTGGGTTGGGCGGCGGTGCCGAACTCCGTGGACCAGACCTTGTTCATGGCGCCGACATCGGCGCTGGGAGCCAGGTAGACGTGCGCGGCCACGACATCGCCATAGCCGGCGCCGATTTTGTCCATCACCGCCTTGAGGTTATCCAAGGTCGAACGGACCTGGGCAGTGGTGTCGCCATAGACCGGCGGCTGGCCGTTGGCTCCGGGCGTGATGGGCGTGGGCAGGGCGCCGGACAGATAATAGGTCATATAGCCGGAGGGCACGCCGGTGACTGAGGCGATCGACACGCCGGAACCAGCGGGATAGATCCGTTCCACGGGCTGGGCGGAGGCCGGTGCGCCGGCCAGCAAGGCGCAGGCGAGCGATCCTGCAAGAGCTATTTTCTTTGAGCTTTTCATTATCGGTCCTTTGGTCGAAGAGCGGGCCGCAATCGGCCCGGGTTGGGTGAGGGGATCATACTAGCGCAGCACTGCCGCTCGCGCGCATGCCTTTGCCTGTTGTTGGCGGAAATTGCGCGAGATTTCTTCATCCGCGCCAGGCGCTTTGGTGCCAATGACGCAAAGTTGAGCACGGACCTGTGCAGGCTGGCCAATCATTGCGCCTGCATTTGCAGACATTTCCAGCTACAAGACAGCATGTTTACCCATCGCCTTGCCACCGCCGCTGACCTGCCCGCCTTGCAGTTTCTGATGACGTCGGCGATCAAACAATTGCTGCCGCAATTCCTCACCCCGGAAAAAGTCGAGGCGTCCTTCGCAGTGATGGGCGTGGACAGCCAGCTGATCGAGGACGGCACCTATTTCATTCTGGAAAGCGATAGCGCCATGGCGGGCTGCGGCGGCTGGAGCAGGCGCGCCACCCTGTTCGGCCATAATCATACGGCGGGGCGTGACGCGCGCTTGCTCGATCCGGGATGCGAAGCGGCGCGGATACGTGCCATGTATACGGCCCCGGCCTTTGTGCGCCGTGGCGTGGGACGGCAAATCTTGAGCCTCTGCGAGGCCGCCGCGCGTGCGGAGGGTTTCAGCCGCGCCGAACTTGGCGCCACGGCGGGCGGCGAGCCGCTCTATCGTGCTTGCGGCTATCAGGAGATCGAGTGCATGGAGGTGCCCACACCAGGCGGTGTCACCGTGCCGATCACCCGAATGGGAAAAGCCCTCTAACGCATTATTTTGACGTCTTCCGGCTTCACCTTGTCCCGATACCGGTTGCCGAAATGGGTGCGGACGTAATTGACCACATTGGCAATCTGTTCGTCGCTGAAGGAATCGGCGAAGCCCGGCATCGCCTTCTGGCCTTTGACGATCACGCCGACGGGATAGCCGGCGATTTCCAGATTGGGATCCTTGGCCAGCGCAGGATAGGCGCCCGCGCCCACCGCGCCCTTGGCATCCGGCATGTGGCAGCCTTGGCAAACGCCCTTATAGATGGCTTCGCCGTCCTGCATCGGGAACTGCCCGCCGCGTTGCATAAGGCGGCGCGGCGGCGGTGTCGGCGCGGCGGTATCGGCAATCGCGGGCAGGGCGGTTGCCAGCAAAAGCGCGGCGGCGATCAAGCGGACTTTCATCATCTTTTTCTCCATGATCAGGCGCTCACCACACGCCGATGCAGCCGCTCGATAGCGTCCAGGGCAGAGGTCACCGCGCCTTCCTGCCAGGCCGGAATGCGCGAGGCATGCTCGCCCGCCAGGATGATGCGGCCGTCCAAGGCACAGAGATTGTTGTAATGCGTCTCGCGGCTGGCCTCGGTCCAAGCCCCGGCGCAGCCCAAGGTCCAGGGCACCCGGTGCCAAGCCACCGCCACGCCGCATTCATATTCGGCCTTGTACTGCGGATGGATCTGGGCGCCGTATTCGACCGCATCCTTGACGCGGTCTTCCGGCGATTTGGCGGCGGCGATATAGGCGGCCTGGCCGAAGGTATAGGCCCCCAGCAAGACGCCTTTGCCCTTGGAAAAATAATCCCACATCGGATAGCCGATGATGGAATTGGGCAGGCTGGTATAGGTGTGGCCGCCATAGATCTGGTCGTCCTGTTCCCAGAAGCGCCGCTTGAATTGCAGCCCGACCTTCAGCGCCGCCTGATAGGGGAGCTGGTTGATGGCGTTCTTCATCGGCGCGCCGACATTCATCGGGATCTGGCTCAGCACCGAAGCGGGAATGGTGCAGATGCACCAATCCGCGCTGGCGGTGCGTTTTTGTCCGCCGCCCCGCGAATCCACATAGGTGGCGGTAACGCCTCTGTCGTCCTGTTTGATGTCGATGACCTTGCAATTGTACTGGATCAGAGGACCCAGTTCCTTGCCCATGGCCGCGCCGATGGTTCCCATCCCGCCCTTGGGTTGGAAGATCGAACTTTGCATTTCGTAATTGCAGCCCGCGCCGATCGCCGCCCACATTTGCGAGGTCAGCACGTCATGCAGGGGCTTGGGCTCGGAGGGAACGGGAACGGAATTCAGTCCGCCCCCCGCATCGATCTCATAGCCGCGGCGGTTGGCGGAGGTCAGTCCTTTGGCATACTTATAGTCGCCATCCAACGCTCCCCAATTCTGCAGCGCCGCCATCAGAATCTCGCGGTCTTCTTTGGTTACCGACTGATCCAACGCGCCTTGCTTGGTGCATTTGCCCAAGAGTTCGGCGACATGGCCGTGGAAATCGGCCTGCACCTCGCGATAGCGCAAAGGTTTGCCGCCATAGGCATCTGCCGAATGGACATAGGCGTTAAAATTGACCTGGGTGAAAGGCTCCAGCGCCACGCCAAGCCGGTTCACATAATGCAGGATGCCCTGATGGTGATAGGGCAGGCGCCAGGGACCGGGATTGATATATTGACCGGGATCAAAGCCCACCTTCTGGGTGAAGCCGCCCAACTCGGTATAGGTGTCGCCGCCATAGAGCGTCCAGTTCCGTCCCCCGGGCCGGCCATTATATTCCAGCAGCTCCACCTTGTAGCCGGCATCGCGCAGCTCCATCGCCGCCACCATGCCCGCGACCCCAGCGCCCAGGATCAGCACCGAAGTGCCCGGCGGTGGCGGAGAAAGCTTGATGGGCCCTTTGAAGGTGGATTCGCTGGCATATCCCAGCTCGGTCATGGCGTGGTACATGGCGGCACTGCCCGCAACCACGCCGATCATGCTGAGAAGGGAGCGCCGGCTTGGCGCTAAGGGCTGGTCAGTCATGCTATCTCCCCGTGACAAAGACATTGCCGCGCCGGCCGGCGCGGCTTTTACGTTTCCTTGCCTGGATTTCCCTGTGCGTGCCTGTTCCAGCACTTGCAGCGGTGCGATTCAATTCGCGCGCTTGGGAATTAAAGCGATGCCGGGCAGGGCACGCAACGATGGTTCGCGAAAATAGTTTTGCCCAAAAACAGGTCAAGCTGCTGTGCGAAAAGGCGAAAGCAGAAATGTCAGGCGCGCAATGCTCTTCCCGCCGCAAGATCAGCATGTCACCCTAGGGGTAACGATAAGGGGAATCGGCATGCCCATCCGCGCGGTCCTGTTGTGTGTCTTGTTGGCGCTTCCAATCCCTGTCCTGGCGGCGGACGCGGCCAGCCAATGGTGGGCCGATGTCTCCGCGCTTGCCGATGACGGCATGGAAGGCCGCCTAACCGGCTCGCCCGGCTATGATCGCGCCGCGCAATATGTGATCGGGCGCTTGAAAGCGGAGGGGCTCAAGCCCGCCGGCATTAACGGCTATCTCCAGCCGGTGGCGCTGGAGCAGCAATTGGTCGATCAGGATGCCAGCCGCGCTTCTTTGACGGCGGCGGATGGCGCATCCACGGTGCTCAAGCTCGGCGAGCAAATGCTGATCGCGGCGGGCGGTGGTCCGCGCCCGGCAAAAGTCGACGCGCCGCTGGTTTTTATCGGTTACGGCCTGCATCTGCCCAAACATGGCCATGACGATTTCGCCGGCCTGGACCTTAAAGACAAGATCGTGGTGGTGGTCGGCGGCGGGCCGGCCGAATTGCCGGGCGCGTTGAAATCCCATGTCCGCTTTGAGCGCAATGCGGAACTCGGCAAACAGGGTGTGCTGGGTATCATCACTCTGACCACGCCCAAACAAGTGGAAATTCCCTGGGAACGGCAGCGGACTTTGGTGCGCGGGCCGGGCATGTACCTGGCCGACGCCACGCTGCGCGACAGCAACAAGCCGTTCTTCACCGCCAGCTTCGATCCCACCCAGTCCGAGATGTTGTTCAAGGGTAGCGGCCACACTTTCTCGGAACTGGCGGCGCTGGCCGATGCGTCCAAGCCGGTGCCGCGCTTTGCGCTCGCTTACCGTCTTAAGGCCGATATTGTCGCGACGCGCGGCAAGCTCAGTTCTCCCAATATCGCTGCCAAGCTGGAAGGCAGCGATCCGAAATTGAAATCCGAGTATGTCGCCATATCGGCGCATCTGGATCATTTGGGGATCGGCGCCGCCGTGAAGGGCGACAAGATTTATAATGGCGCGATGGATAACGCTTCGGGTGTCGCCACGGTGCTCGACATCGCCCACCGTCTCAAAGCGGGTCCCGCACCGCGGCGCTCGATTCTGTTTCTGTTTTTCACCGCCGAGGAAAAGGGGCTGCTGGGTTCGAGCTACTATGCCCGCCGCCCCACGGTCGAAAAGTCGAACATTGTGGCGGATCTGAATTTCGACATGGCCCTGTCGCTTTGGCCGCTGAAAACCCTTTATGCGCCGGGCCAGGAGGAAAGCAGCCTGGGCGTCGATGCCCGCGCCGTGGCGGCATCCCAGGGTCTGGTGATGATCCCGGACCCTTTGCCGGACCGCAATGTCTTCATCCGCAGCGATCAATATAATTTTGTGCGCGAAGGCATTCCGGCGCTGGTGTTCAAGTTCGGCTTCGCCAAGGGGACGCGCGAATTCGATATCGAGCATGATTGGCGCGCCAATCGTTATCACGCGCCGTCGGACGATCTCAGTCAGCCTTTGTTGAAAGACGAAGCGGTGAAGCTGGATGATTTCGTCGCCGCCTTGGCGCGGCGGGTGGCGGATGCCGACGGCCGGCCCGCCTGGCTGGCGAACAGTATTTTCCGCAAGGATTGAGGCTGCCTCGTCTCGGTGCGATGCAAAATTGCGCCGCAGCAGGGGTATTGATGCCCGAAACGCATTGGTCTTTTGCGGGAGCCGGGGCGCAATCTTTGCGTCGGTACAGTTCTTGCCGCTATAGTCAACGGGCTCGGGGGAGCCATGACGGATATTCCGGTCAACCGCGAATTCTGGGATCGCCTGGTCAGGGAGGTGCGTTTGCGGACCCGCGGCCGCTCCGACCCTGAAGAGTTGCTGCACGCCGCCTATTTGCGCCTGATGCGCTATCGCGCCCAGCATGCCGTTGACAATGTTGCCGCTTTCCTGGTCCGGACCGCCGTAAATATCGGCGTCGACAATTACCGCCATGAGCGGTTTATCGCCGATATTTCCCCGGAAGATTCCGGGGCGCGGGAAAATTCGCCCCTGCAAGATGAGGTTTTGGCGGCCCGTGTTCGTCTAGAGAGAGTGCGGGAAGGTCTGTCCCGCCTGACGCCACGCACCCGTGAAGTGTTCTTGATGCACCGCCTGGAAGGCATGAAATACCGTGAGATCGCCGACCGCCTTGGCATCAGCCAAAGCGCGGTGGAAAAGCATATCGCCAAGGCTGCCCTGTTCCTCACCGAATGGGCGGAGGGTTGGTAGGCATGGCCGAACTGGTGCCATCCCCGGACGTCAGGGCGGAGGCCGCCGCCTGGCTGGCGCGGCTGCATGCCGAGGACCGCGATAGTAGCGATGAAGCCGCTTTCCGCGCCTGGCTGAACGCCAGCACCGAGCATGCCGCCGCCTTCGAAGCCGTGGACAGGATGTGGAGTGATGTCGGCGGGCTTGTTGATCTTCGGGCAGATATTCGTACCGATCATCAGATGAATTTTGGCGCTGATTTGCGCCGCATTCCCGTCGCCGCGCGCCAGCCGGGTTTGACCAGCCGCCGGGCTTTGCTGGCGGGGGTCGGGCTGCTCGCGGTGACCGGGGGCAGCGCCATGTTCTGGCGTTCCGCCAGCGCCAAGGTCTATGAAACCGAGGTCGGCGAGCAAAAACATGTCGCCTTGGACGATGGCAGCCAGCTTTTCCTCGATGCCCGTACCCGGATCGCGGTTTCCTTCAGCGAAACCGCCCGTGTGGTGGATATGGAATATGGACGGGCAAATTTCCGTATCGTTCCGGACCTCAAACGGCCCTTCATTGTGGAAGCCGCGGAACGCAAGATTATCGCCACCCGCTGCAATTTCGATGTGCGTTGCGAAGACGGCAAGGTCCAGGTCGTCCTGATCCATGGCGAAGCCGATGTGAAGTCTGCTTCGGCCGCCGAGGGCCGGGGAGAGCGGCTGAAGGCCGGCGAAAGACTGGTGGCGTCCAACGATGTCGACAAACGTGACAAGCCCGACATGACTCATGTCCTGGCCTGGCAGACCGGTTATGAAATGTTCGACAAGGAAAACCTCGCCCAGGTGGCGGAAGAGATGAACCGCTATTCCACCGTCCGGCTGGAAGTGGACCCCAGCGCTTCCGGGCTGAAAGTCAGCGGCATGTACCGGGTGGGCGATAACGGCGCCTTCGCCCAATCCTTGGCAAAATTGCTGCCCATCTCGGTGCGGCAGAATGGCGACACTTTGGTCCTTACGGCCGATTCCGACCCGTAAAGGGGGTGGGGAAATCACGCGTTCCGAACGTCTGCTTTCCTATAGCGGCCCCTTAAGTGGCCGTAGACCAGGGGGAATAGATGGTCATTTCACGCTGCTTGCGCTCGATTTTGTTCGGTACGGTCGCGGTCCTGTCCATCAATGCCGCCGCCGCGGCCCAGGACAACAGAATCTCCTTGTCCGAACAGCCTTTATCGGACGCGTTGCGCAGTGTGGCGCAGAAAACCGGCGAAAGCATTCTGTTCACCCCCGAATCGGTGGAAGGCCTGCGCGCCCCCGCCATATCCGGCGAGATGAGCGCCCGCCAGGCGGTGAGCCTTCTGACCCGCGGCACCGATCTGGAAGTGGTGGCCGACGGCACCAATGGGCTGATTGTGCGCCGCCCTTTCATGCGCCGCGCGGTGGAGCAGGTGCCCCAGACCGTGGCCGGCGGCACAGCACCGGTGGAAACCGTGGTGGTCAGCGGCTTCCGCTCCAGCCTTGAACAGTCGTTGGATATGAAGCGCCGGGCGCTGGATTCCTCCGACAGCATCCTGGCCGAAGACATCGCCAAATTTCCCGATCTCAATGTTTCGGAATCCCTGCAACGCATTCCCGGCATCACCCTGGCGCGCGATCAGGGCGAAGGGCGCCAGATTTCGGTGCGCGGGCTCAATTCCACCTTCACCCGGGTGCGCATCAACGGCATGGAGGCGCTCGCCACCACCGGCTCGGAAGACGTGTCGGGCGGCGCCAATCGCGGCCGTTCCTTCGACTTCAATGTCTTCGCCTCGGAACTGTTCAGCCAGCTCACGGTGCACAAGACGGCTTCGGCGGAAGTGGAGGAAGGTTCACTGGGCGCCACGGTCGATCTGCATACCGCCCATCCCTTCGACAAGCCGGGCTTTACCTTGGTGGCCAGCTCGCAAGCCGGTTACAACGACATGTCGGGCGGCTTCAATCCGCGCTTTGCCGGTCTGATCTCCGACACTTTCATGGGTGGCAGGCTGGGTGTGTTGGTCTCTGCCGCCTATCAGATTCAAAACGGTCTTGAGGCCGGCGCCAGCACGGTGCGCTGGCAGAACGACAATACGGCGCAAAATGCCGGTCATACGCCGCCCTTGATCGCGGGCTGTGTCAACAATGTGCCGGCCGCCACCTCGCAATGCGCCACTGGCCAGCGTTTCGCCTATGTCGCCTTCAATCCGCCCGCCGCCTTGCCCGGTACCGCCTCACTGGCCTCTCAGACTACGGCGTTCTTCCCGAGCAGCTGCGTGCCTCCGACGGCCACCACACCACCAGCAGCTCCTCTGCCTAATTCGACAGGCTATGTGGCTGCCAACGCGGGAGGACCGAACCGCCAGACACGCGGCCAGGTTCCCAACGGCAGTTGCTTCGGTACTGGTCTTTTGCCCAACAACTACGACGTCGTGAATGAAGCCTTCCATCCGCGTTTTCCCCGCTATGACAATATTACCAACCACTCCAAGCGCCTGGGCCTGACCGGATCGGTGCAGTGGCAGCCGGACGATCAGACGCTGTTCACCTTGGACGCGCTGTTCGCCGATTTCGCGGTGGTGCGCAACGAGTACTATCTGGAGGCCGAGTCCTTCTCCAACAACAATGTCAGCAACAATCCTGGTCTTGTCGCTCCGATCTTGGGTATCGGCAGCATCGGGGTTCTGAATTACGAGGTCGATCCGCTTACAAACAATCTGAATTATGTTCAGGCCACCAATGTCGGCCTCCGGTCGGAACACCGCCTCGACCATCTCGACACCCGCTTCACGGAAGTGACCTTGGATGCCGAGCATGAGTTCAGCGATGACTTCAAGATCCACGGGTTGCTGGGTTATTCCCAGTCCAATCACAACAATCCCATCCAGACCACCCTAACGATGGATTACGATTGCACTGCCGTGACATCCTCCACGGGGGCGCTTTCGGGTTGCCCCGGGGGCGGCGGTACCGCGGCCCAAAATGGGGCGGGCACCTTGGCCAATCCCTATTCCTTCGATTATCGCGGCGGCCTGAGCCAGCTTCCCGCGCTGACCTATGGCAATGTCGATGTGACCTCGACCAATGGCTGGTTCCTGTCGCAGATCCGCTCGCGCCAGAACTATCTGCACAGCAGCTATCGCACCATCCAGGCCGACTTTGCCTGGAAAGCCACGGATTGGCTGGATGTCAAAGGCGGCATCGATTACAAAAATTACGGCTACAGCGCGACCATCACCGCGCGCACCAACGGCACCACCGCCAGCCAGGACAATATCATTCCGGCCGCCATGACCACCAATGCGGTGCTGGCGGCCAATTCCCAGCTGACCACCATTCACGGCATCGATATCGGCGCGGGCACGCCGGCCACCTGGGCTGTTCCCAACATCGATGCCTTCAACAATCAGTTCCATATCTGGGACCAGAGCCAATTCCCCGCGGTACAAGCCAGCGGCGCGGCGCCTTGCAATGCGGCGCCCGGATGCTCGGCCTTTCTGCAGGGTCCGGGACAATTCCTCAGCCAGAACGGCATTATCCGGGAAAGCGACGTCGGCTTCTGGATTCAGGGCGATTGGAACGCGCAATTTTATGGCGCGCCGTTCCGCGGCAATATCGGCGCCCGCTATGTCGAGACCACCCAGGAGTCGATCGGCTTCAGTTTCGATCCCGGCACCAGGTCGATCATCACCAGCAAATTGTCGCGCACCTATCACGATTTTCTGCCGTCGATGAACGCGGTGCTGGAGCCGGCGGACAATTTCCTGGTCCGTTTCGGCGCGGCCTATGTGATGGCGCGGCCGGACCTGATCAACCTGTTGCCGGGCGGCGCGACCGCCACGGTGGCGGGCAGCAATTTCAACGTCACCCTGAACAACCCGAACCTCAATCCGTTCCGGGCCAAGACGGCGGACCTGTCGTTCGAATGGTATTACACCAAGGGCGCGCTGTTCTCAGTCGCCTTCTTCTACAAACATCTGGATTCGCTGATCCAGACGGTGCGTCAGTCCATCGCCTTCAACCAGAATACCGACGGCGTGCCGGTGTCGCTGGTGCAGCCGGCTTGCGGCGCCTCCTATGTCGCCCCGCCCGCCAGCGGTTGCAACGAAGCGGCGACCTGGCTGTTCTCCAAGCCGATCAATTCCAAGGGTGCGCCGCTCTACGGCACGGAAATCTCCTGGCAGCAGCCGTTCGATTTCCTTCCCAGCATTTTGGCCAATACCGGCTTTACCGGCAACGTCACTTTCGTGCAGGCAACCCAGACTTATTTCAACACCGACGGTTCGGTCTTGACCAAGGCCGATCTGACCGGCCTGTCGCACACCTCTTGGAGCGGCACGCTTTATTATGACGACAGCCAGTTCATGCTGCGCGGCACGGCGACCTATCGCAGCAAGTATATTCCCAATGGCGGCGTCAATCCGGGCAACCTGAACGACTTTTTGATCAACACCTCGACGCTGAATTTCGACATGGCGGCGAGCTATAGGATCAACGACAATTTCACCGTCACCTTCGACGCCATCAACCTGACCAACCAGCCCAGCACCCAGCTGGCGGATTCGATCGGCCAGCGGCTTTATTACAATCACTATACCGGCACGAACTTCTTTGCCGGGCTGCGCTACACCTACTAGCTGCTCTGGCTGGGAGCGGGGTCCCGGGACCCCGCCAGCCCCCTGTTAGCGATACCGTAAACCGCTATACTCCCCCCAATAATAAAGGGAGGCGGGATGCGGAAATCTGTGTTTTTGGCCCTGTTTGGAGCGGCTTTGTGCGGCGCAGCCGTCCCTGCCATTGCTCAGGTGCGGCCGCCCATCACCTCGGTTTCGCATCTGTCGGTCTATGCCAGCGACGCCGCCAAGGCAGAAGCTTTCTATGTCCATGATCTGGGCGCGGTGAAGAAGTCCGATGCGGAGAATGCGCAAGGCACGCGATATTATTTTTCACCGACACAATTCGTCCAAGTGCTGCCCTTGCCGGCCAATGCCGGACTGAACCGGGCCGATCATATCGCCTTCAACACCTCAGACGCCGAAGGCATGCGCCGCTATCTGGCTTCCAAAAAAATCGCCGTACCCAAGGCGGTGACCAAGGGTGCCGATGGCAGCCAATGGTTTCAGGTCAAAGACCCCGAAGGCGTGACGGTGGAATTTGTGTCGGCCCAGCCCACCGCAGTCGCCACCAATCCGCTCTTTCCCCATATCATCCATGTCGGCGCCATCATCAAGGACCGCGCCCTGCAGGATAGTTTCTACCGCGATATTCTGGGCTTTAAGCCCTATTGGTTCGGTGGCATGAAGGACGACGCCCCGCCCAGTTGGGTTTCGCAGCAGGTGCCGGACGGGACCGATTGGCTGGAATATATGATCACCACCAATCCCGCCCTGACCCAAGCGCAAATGGGCGTGCTCAATCATTTCGCCCTGGGGGTGCCCAATATGCAGGCGGCCTATACCAAGCTGTGGAATGACGACCGGCTGCAAGGCCAGGTCGACCGCCTCGGCCAACAGACCGTGCCCAAGATCGGGCGGGACGCCAAATGGCAGCTCAATCTGCTCGATCCCGACGGCACCCGTGCCGAAGTGATGGAGCTGCGCGCCATCGGCAAGCCCTGCTGCTCACCCTTCACCGCCGCCGATCCGGAGAAGTGAGATGAAGTGGATACTGGCGGCCTTTCTGGTGTTGTGGAGCGGCGCGGCGATGGCGGCGCCCCCGATCAAGGTGATGATCCTGGATGGCGCCAGTGCGGCGGCTTACCACGACTGGAAACTCGGTACCGAGATCTTCAAGCGCCAGTTGGAAGAGACCGGCCTGTTCGAGGTGACGGTGGTTACCGTGCCGCCCTCGGACGGCGATTTCTCCAATGTTCATCCCGATTTCGCCAAATACCGGGCAGTGGTGCTGAATTACGATTCCCAGGATTGGCCGGCGCCGCTCAAAGCCGAGTTCGAGACTTATATGAAGAATGGCGGCGGGCTGGTGGTGGTGCACGGCGCCGACAATGCTTTTCCCGACTGGCCGGCTTTCAATGAGATGATCGGTGTCGGCGGCTGGCGCAAGCGCGACGCGCCTGCCGGTCCCAAATGGTATTATCAGAACGGTAAGCTGACCTCCGATAGCGCGCCGGGCCCTGCGGGCATGCATGGCAAGCGCCGGCCGTTCCGCCTCACGGCGCGCGCGCCGCAACATCCCATCCTGCGCGGCCTGCCTGCCGAATGGACCCATGCCGCCGACGAGCTCTATACCCGCCTGCGCGGCCCCGGAAGAAACATGACGGTGCTGGCCACCGCCTATGCCGATCCCGCCAACAAGGGCACCGGTTTTGACGAACCGATGCTGATGGCGCTGAGTTGGGGCAAGGGGCGGATCTTCCACACCACCATGGGCCATGACGCCTTGGCGCTGTCCTGTATCGGTTTCATGACCACCTTCCAGCGCGGCACGGAATGGGCGGCGACGGGGCGGGTGACGCAGAAAGTGCCCAAGAATTTTCCCACCGCGGACTCGGTGAGCTATCGCGCCGATCTGGCGGCGATGGACCCGTTCCAGGCAGACGGTGTGTTGACAACTTTGCCGCCTGCAAAATAACGGCTAGCATTCCCGCAAAGACCGCAGGGGACGCTCATGAAAAACTGGATTGCCATCAGTCTGTTGGCGATGCTGCCGCTTGCCGCCTCGGCGCAGCAGCCCGCGGGTGTGCCGCATCCACCCACGGAATCTCCGTCCTGCGCGCCTTCCCTGGGATTGAATTTCATCTGCGGCCTCAATCAGCCGGAAGACCTGCTGCAGATCGGCAGCAGCAAATGGGTGATTGCCAGCGGCATGGGCGAGGATGGCGGCATCTCCCTGATCGATAGCGACGCCAAGACGGCGCGGCGTTTTTTCACCGGCGCCAGCAAGCCCGACCTCAAAACCTATCCGGATTGTCCCAAAGTGCCGGATCGCTTCAACAGCCATGGTCTCGCGCTTCGCCGGGCAAGGGCTGCGGGCACTTATACGCTTTATGCCGTGACCCACGCGCCGTTTGAGAGCATTCAAGTCTTTGCTGTGGACGCCCGCGGCACGACGCCCGCGATCAGCTGGACCGGTTGCGTCAAGCTGCCTGCCGATTACAGGACCAATTCGGTCACCGCCACCCGTGACGGCACCATCCTGGCCAATGTGCAGATGCACGGCAAAGCCACCGATTTCATCAGCGGCAATATTACCGGCGGGGTGTGGCAATGGAAACCCGCGGATAAAAAGCTGCAATTGCTGCCCGGTACGGAGTTGGCCGGCAATAACGGCATCGAGATTTCACCCGATGAAAGCGAATTCTATATCGCGGTTTCCGGCACCCAGACGGTGGCGGTCTATTCCCGCGCCAACACCACAAAACCGCTGCGCACCATCCGCACGCCTTTTTACAATCTGGACAATATCCATTGGAGCGGCAATCGCCTGATCGCGGCAGGCATGATGTTCGACGAACCGGCCTGCGGCGGTACCCGCAAGCAAATTCAAGACGCCAAGGGCAATATGAGTTGCCATCGCGGTTGGGTTATTTCCCAGCTTGATCCCAAGGCCATGACTTGGAAAATCCTGGCCTATGGCGAACCCAATCCCAGTTTCGGCGGCATCGCCACCGGCATGGTGATCGGCAATACGCTGTGGATCAGTTCCTTCCAGATGGACCGGGTGGCGTATCGGCCGCTTCCTGGCCCTAAGTAAGCCGCGCACTGCCCATTTTGGCGGCCAGCAGCAAGGCCTGGGTCATCGCCTCCGCATTGGCTTTGCCCTGACCGGTGATGTCGAAGGCGGTGCCGTGCGCGGGTGTGGTGATCGGCGCGGGCAATCCGCCCGCCACGGTGACGCCGCGCTCAAAGCCCAACAGCTTGACCGCGACCTGACCCTGGTCGTGATACATGGTGACGATACTGTCCAAGGCGCCGTCGCGCGCCTTGAGAAAAATCGTGTCGGCGGGGAAGGGGCCCAGGATGGGCAGGCCTTCCCCATTCAATTCCCGCGCCGCCGGTTCGATAATATCGATCTCTTCCCGGCCGCAGGTGCCGCCATCGCCGCCATGGGGATTGAGCGCCGCCACCGCCACACGAGGATTGGCAAAGCCCGCTTTTTTAAGGGTTTTATAAGTGAGACGTGCCGCCGCCTTGATGCGGTCCTTGGTGATATATTTGGGAATGTCGGCCAGCGGGATATGGCTGGAGATGCGCGAAGTCCACAAAGTGCCCAATGTGTTGAACTCGCAGAAATAATCGGTCACGCCAAAATAGTCGGCGAAGAAATGCAGCTCGTCCTCGAACGCCATGCCGCCTTTCTTCATCGCCTGCTTGTTGAGCGGGGCAAAGCAAATGGCGTCGATCTGGCCGGCTTTGACCGCATCCAGGCAGGCGGTGAGGGCAATGCGCGCGCCCTTGCCCGCCGCGACAGTGACTTGCGAAGGCGTGACATCGGCCTTGGCCACGGTTTGCAATTCCAGCAGCATCGGCGCGCCGCCGCCGTCGCGCGCTTCCGCAAAACTGCGAATGGTCTTCACCGCCGTCGCGGTTCCCGCAATCCGCTGGCCTTCCGCCCAGACCCAGGCATCGCCCACCAGCACAATATCGGCCGCGGCCAAAGCCTCAGGACGGGTCAGCAATTTCGCCACCAGTTCGGGACCGATGCCGGAAGCATCGCCGAAGGTCACGGCCACAAGCGGTTTGGTCATTATTTTGCTTTCAAGGATGCGGTGTAGGCGGTCAGGTTGACGATATCGGCCGCGGTCAGCTTGGCGCTGACCTCTTTCATGGCCGCCGCCATTTCGCCATGCCGCGCGCCCTGCTGGAAGTCGTATAATTGCCGCGCCAGATAGCTGGGCGAGCGCCCAGCAATGGCGGGTGTTTCGTCAATGCCGCCGCGCAGGCCCGGGCCATGGCAGCCTTCGCAGCCATGCTGTGCCGCCAGGCGCCTGCCTTTGGCCACCGCGCCCACCGGCACATAGGCGATGAAACCGGCATGGGGGTCACGCAGCTGCTCGCGATCGACATTGGCGGGGGTTTCGACCACCCGGTTGGCGATCGGCTGGCGGCTGCGGTCTTCATGCGGCAGCCACATGCCTTCCTGGCTGCGCATTTTGACCACCGTGGCGGTCTCGACCACTTTGATCGGAACGGTGGGCCGCAGGGAGGCATAATAGGCGGCGGCTTCGACAATTTCCGCTTCCGTCATGGCTTTGGCGAAGTCCACCATCTGCTGGGCATTGTGCTTGCGCGGTTCGGCGCTTTTGCGTGAGCCCGATTTCATCTCCCGCAACTGCCGCGCCAGATAGGCCGCATTCAGCCCCGCCAGATTGGCATTCTGCGGCCGGCCCTTGCCGTTGGGATAGTGGCAGGCGGCGCAAGCGGTGATTTCGCGCCCCGGATCGCCGGCAGCGATGATGCGCGGCATCACGGGATGATCGCCGGGATACCAGTCGGCCGGAGCTTTCCGTCCCGCGCCGCTGATCTGGCTGCGGGTGAAGCGGCCGTCCGAGCCCGGCAGGCTGTATACAGTACCGTCATCGCGCGGCGCGGTGGCTTCGTTCTCGGGCGTGGGCACGCCATAGGCCCAATCCGGATAAGAAGGGGGCTGGCCGGCTCCGCCCAGGGCCAGGACAGCGGCCGCAAGCAGCAGAAATTTTTTCATGGCGATTCTTTCCCCGCCTCGCGCTAATATGTCTGACAAATGCCGCGAGACGCATTTGCCCCTTGGAGGATATTATGAAATTCCCCGCTTTGGTCTTGGCCGCGATACTAGCCTCTGGCGGGGCTTTCGCCCAACAGGCGATGAATCCTGTGGCGATTTCGGTCGATCTGGCCAAGACGGCCGGACCCTATAAGCCGATTTACAGCTGGTTCGGCTATGACGAGGCCAATTACACCACCGGGCGCGACGGCAAGAAGCTGCTGCGGGAACTGCGCGACCTCAGCCCGGTTCCGGTCTATATCCGGGCGCATCACCTTTTCACGACGGGCGATGGTACCGCCGAGCTGAAATGGAGCTCGACCAATGTCTATCGTGAGGATGCCAGCGGTAAGCCTATCTACGACTTCACCATCCTGGACGGAATTTTCGACGAGTATAAAGCGGCCGGTGTGGTGCCGATGGTGGAACTGGGCTTTATGCCCAAGGACCTGACCAGCGGCACCAACGAATATCAGGTTCATTATCCCGGCCGCACCACCGCGGGCAGTGTGCAGGCGCCGCCCAAGGATTTTGCCAAATGGCAGGAACTGGTGCGGGTCTTCACCGCCCATCTGGTGCAACGTTATGGCGTCGAAACGGTGAAGGGCTGGTATTTCGAAGTCTGGAACGAGCCGGATATCGATTACTGGCACGGCACGCCGCAGGAATATTGGAAGCTGTACGACACGGCGGTGGCGGGGGTGCGCGCCGCGCTGCCGGGCGCCATGGTCGGCGGACCCGCCACCACGGGGCCGGGCTCGGAAAAAGCCTACAAATTTCTCGACGATTTCCTCACCCATGTCACCGACGCCAAGGTGCCGCTGGATTTCATCTCCTTCCATGCCAAGGGCCGCCCCCAGATCGAAGGCGGCGAAGTGGTGATGGGACTGGCCAAGGAAATGAACGATGTGGCCAAGGGCTTTGAGATCGTCGCCCGCCACAAGATGAACAAGCTGCCGATCATCCTGAGTGAGGCCGATCCGGAAGGCTGCGCCGCCTGTTCCATGAAGGTCAATCCGGCCAACGGCTATCGCAACGGCACGCTTTATCCCTCTTATACCGCCGCCGCCTATAAGGGCCTGTTCGAACTGGCTGACCGTTACAAGGTCAATCTGATCTCCATGCTGAGCTGGTCCTTTGAGTTCGAGGGCAAGGAGTATTTCGAGGGCTTCCGTTCCCTTGCCACCAACGGCATCGACAAGCCGGTGCTCAATTTCTTCCGCATGGCGGCGCTGATGAATGGCCGCCGAGTCGGGGTGTCCAGCAGCGGGCAAGTGAAACTGGACGACATTATCGCCGGCGGCGTGCGCGGCGCCGCCACGGTCGATGCCTTTGCCACGGCGAATGCGCGCCAAGCCGCGATCATGCTGTGGAATTATCATGACGCGGAAAAGGCGGGGCCGTCGGCGCCGGCCAATGTCACGGTGACGGGCCTGCCCAAGACCGCGTCACGGGTAAAGTTGACCCACTACCGCATCGATGACAGCCATTCCAACGCCTATACGGTTTGGAAGGCGATGGGCTCGCCGCAAAATCCGAGCGCCCCACAGTATGCCGAATTGAAAAGCAAGGACGGATTGCAACTGCTGGAATCGCCGCGCTGGATCGATGCCAAGGGCGGCGCGGTCAGTGTCGCCACCGACCTGCCGCACCATTCGATTTCCCTGCTCCAGATCGACTGGTGACGCCGAAGTCCTGTGGTGCGGTGGATATCCCAAGCCGAGCAACTCGGAACGTCCGCTTTTGACCCAAAGCGGACATGATTGCTCATGACCCCTGGTGCCCCGATCTGGCGAACAGCCCATTCAATCAGACGGAACGCGCCAATCTTCACGGTTTGTAAAATATGCAGATCTTGTTGCCAGTAGGGTCGCGCAGGTAAGCGCCATACCAACTCGTCTTGTCTGGCGGCCGAAAGCCCGGTGCGCCCTCATTGCTGCCGCCCGCCTCTAGCCCCGCTTTATGTGCGGCATTTACCTCGTCGGAGGACTTGGCCGTGAACGCGATCATCGTGCCGTTTCCGAACGTCGCTGGCTTCTGGTCGAAGGGAGGACAGACATAGACGCTGTGAGTGTCGAAGCCTTTCGGGCCATAACCGATCCAGCCGCCATCGGCGAATTTTCGTTCATGCCCGAATGCACCGAAAAACGCATCGTAGAACTTGCCCGACGCATCGCTATCCTTGGCACCTATAGTGACGTAACCAATCATCCGATCCCTCCTCGAGGCATGATCAGGCCGCGTTGAAAACATCATTATGGCGCGAGGATACTCAAAGAGGAACATGGCCAAGGGCTGGCAAGGCGCACGCTGAGTGATTGATCCTGTTCTCCCTGAAGGGAGGAATGGGGTGCGGGAGGAATTTCTAGTCCAAGCCCAATGGTCGCTTTTGGCGCAAAGCGGACATTCCTCGCCCCTTTGGCTACTCGGCAATCATACGATCAATCGGCTCCGACATCAGGCCGGAACATCCACCCAGGCATGCGCCTTATGGCTGGCCATCTCGGCGGTCAGGATTTTCATCTGCCGAAGGCCATCGGCCAGTTGCGGATAGTCGGGTGTGAGCGTGGGATCGCTGATGGACGCATAAAAGCGGCGAAACAGCTGCTTGTGGGTGTCGGGATAACCTTCGGCATGGCCGCCGGGATAGTCGGCAAAGCCGCGCGCCGCCTCGATCATCAAGGACGGGTCCTTCAGCAGCAGCTGATTGGGCGCATCGCGATGGCCCAGCCACAATTCCTCGGGACTTTCCTGACGCCAGGTGGCGCCGCCCTTGGTGCCGTAGATTTCCAGCACCAAACCGTTCTTGCGCCCGGCAGAGACCTGACTGGCGGTCATCGCCCCGCGCGCCCAATCTTTTCCATTCTTGGCCATGCGGAACAATGTCGCCCCGAAATCCTCGGTGACGATGGGGGTATCCACCGTCTCGCCCGCCGTGCCTAGTTTGCCGGAAAAGCTTTCCCCGCCGCCTTTCGGCTGTTTGCGGGTGGGATAGAAAATCTGCCAATCGCTGCACACGGCGGAGACTTTCAAGCCGGTGACATGCTCGGCCATGTCGAAAAAGTGCGAGCCGATATCGGCCATCACCCGTGAATCGCCGCTGACCTTGGGGTCTACCCGCCAGTTCCAGTCGCTCTCATACAGCATCCAGTCCTGGGAATAGGTGCCCTGGACCACCAATATGTCGCCGAACTCACCGGCTTCGCGCATCCGGCGCATCTGCTGCACCATCGGGTAATAGCGCAGATTGTGACACAGCCCGCCGCGCAGCTTCTTGGCCGCCACCAGATCGGTGAGGATTTGCGCTTCTTCCACACTCATCGCCAGCGGCTTTTCGCACAGCACATGCTTGCCCGCTTCCAGCGCCGCCTTGACGATGGGGAAATGCGAGACATTGGGGGTTGTGACATGCACCGCGTCGATCGAGGGATCGTTGATCACATCATGCCAGTCGCCGGTGGCGTTGAGCACATTGTAGCCCGCCGCCGCGGCGCGCGCCTTGTCCGCAGCTGTCGCGGCAATTTCCACCACATCGACATTTTCGACGCGGCGCAGGGCCTCCAGATGGACACGGCCCATGAAGCCGGTGCCGATCACCGCCGTCCTTATACGTTCCATTTCTACACCCACCAGGCCGCGGCGGGTTTTTCCTTGATGATGACCTGGCTCAGCAGCGCCGCCGCCTTGGTCAGGCCTTCGTCGGGTGACATCAGACTGTCTTCATGCTCGATCGACAGGACATTGTCATAGCCATACATGCGCAGGGTGGAGATGAATTCGCTCCACCATTCCGCACTATGACCATAGCCGACGGTGCGGAACATCCAGGAGCGTTCGCGCTCATTGGTATAGGACTTGGTGTCCAGCACGCCATTGCGAAGCGTATTGGCGGAGAAAATCTGGGTATCCTTGGCATGGACATAGTGAATGGCGTCGCCCAATACGCGCACCGCCTGGATGGGATCGATGCCCTGCCAGAACAGGTGACTGGGATCGAGATTGGCGCCTACCGCCGGTCCGGCAATGCCGCGCAGCTTGAGCAGGGTTTCGGGATTGTAAACCACAAAGCCGGGATGCATCTCGATGGCGATCTTCACGCCATGATCGGCGGCGAATTTGCCATGCGCCTTCCAATAGGGCGTCACCACCTCGTCCCATTGCCAGTTCAACACGTCCAGAAAATCCGGCGGCCAGGGACAGGTGACCCAGTTGGGAAATTTCGCATTGGGGGAATCGCCAGGGCAGCCGGAGAAATCCACCACCGTGTTCACGCCCAGCTTTTCCGCCAACAAGATTGTCTTGTGCGCGGTATCGCGATGCTTGGTGGAAATCTCCTTGTCGGGATGCAGGGGATTGCCATGGCAGGACAGCGCCGAAATCGTCATCCCGGCATCGGCGATCTTGCTTTTGAAGGTTTGCAATTCGGCCGGATTGTCCAGCATGGACAATTTGGCATGGGCGTCGCCCGGATAATTGCCGGTGCCGAATTCCACCGTGTCGATGCCCAGCGATTTCAGCTTTTTCAAGACCGCGTCCAGCGGCAAAGCCGACAATAGGGGCGTGAAAACTCCCACCTTCATGACATCCTCCCAACGCCCTCAAAAGGGGCTTCATGGACCGATTTCAGACTATTAGGCGGGGCGGCGCAACGGCGATTTGCTGGTCTTGTGGATACAGCGAAGGCTATTTGCCATAGGCTTCGCCCGCCGCTATCCCTAGGGCCATGGCCCATCCCGATTTTGTCCTGTCGCTCTCCTGTCCCGACCGCCGCGGCATTGTGGCCGAGTTCACCCGTTTCCTGTTCGAGCGCAACTGCAACATCCTGGACAGCCAGCAATTCGGCGACCGCGCCAATGGACGTTTTTTCATGCGGGTGCATGGCCAGTCGGAAGGCGGATTGGAGATTTCCCAACTGGAAAGCGATTTTGCCCCTATCGCGCGGAATTTTTCCATGGAGGTCCAGTTCTTCGACAACAGCCGCAAGACCCGTGCGGTGATCATGGTGTCCAAATTCGGTCATGCCCTGGTCGACCTCTTGTACCGGGTGCGCATCGGCGCGATTGCCATGGATGTGCCGCTGATCGTTTCCAATCATCGCGATTTTGAGGATGTGGCGGCGGCGCAGAATATTCCTTTCGTTCATTTGCCCGTGACCGGCCAGAACAAGGCGGAACAGGAAGCACGGCTGACAGGCTTGCTGGAGGAACACAGGATCGATCTGGTAATTCTGGCGCGCTATATGCAAATCCTGTCGGACAGTTTCTGCAAGGCGCGTGTTGGCAAGATCATCAACATTCATCACAGCTTCCTGCCCAGCTTCAAGGGCGCCAACCCCTATACCCAGGCGCATGAACGCGGCGTCAAGCTGATCGGAGCCACGGCGCACTATGTCACCGGCGATCTTGATGAAGGCCCGATCCTCGATCAATCGGTGGAACGCGTCACCCATGCCCTGGATGCAAACGACTATGTCTCTGTGGGCCGCGATATCGAAAGCCGCACTCTGGCGCGCGCCGTCAAATATCATTGCGAGCATCGCATCCTGCTCAACGGCAAAAAGACGGTGATTTTTTCTTAGCTGATTTTTTCAGCCGCTGTTGCGCAGCCCGGCCGCGACGCCGTTGATGGACATATGAATGCCGGCATGGATTTCGGCACCGCCATCGCCCTCACGCCGTCGCCGCAGCAGATCCACCTGCAGATGATTGAGCGCGTTGACGTAGGGCAGGCGGCTTTGGATGGAATCCGCCAGGCGCGGATTGCGGGCCAGCAATTCGGGCTGCTCGGTGATCTGCAAAAGCGCGTCATGGGCCAACTGCCACTCCGCCTCGATCCGCGCCATCACGCTTTGGGCGAAGCCGCGGTCCTCGACCAATTCGCTATAGCGTCGAGCGATGGAAAGGCTGGATTTGGCCAGCACCATTTCCATATTGGCCAGCATGGTGCGGAAAAAGGCCGACTTCTTATATAGGGGCTTCAGCTGGTCCACGCCGACCGCCGCCGCCGCGGTGCCGAAACCGAACCAGCCCGGTAACATCACGCGCGCCTGGGACCAGGAAAAAACCCAGGGGATGGCGCGCAAATCCTCGATTTTGGGGGATTGGGTGCGCGAGGCCGGACGGCTGCCGATTTTGAGGTCGGCGATTTCCAGCAAGGGGGTCGCCTGGCGGAAGTAATGCTCGAAATTTTGTGTGTCATAGACCAGGCCGCGATAGGCGCTAAAGGCGGTCTGGGAAAGCTTGTCCAACAGCGCGCCGCCGTCATGGTCGACCGCGTCGTCCTGCGGTGAAAGTTCGGCCAACAAGGCGGCGGCGACAATGGTTTCCAAACTGGCCTGACCGATATCGATGTCGCCATATTTGGAGGCCACCACTTCGCCCTGTTCGGTGATACGGATGCCGTGTGCCGATGCCTCGGAAGGCAAGGCGCGGATGGCATCAAAGCTGGAGCCGCCGCCACGGCCCACCGCGCCGCCCCGGCCATGGAAGAAGCGCATGCGGATGCCATGAGCCTTGCCCAGTGCCACCAGCCGGGCGATGCCGGAATAGATTTCCCAGCTGGAAGTGACATAGCCGCCATCCTTGTTGCTGTCGGAATAGCCGATCATCACTTCCTGAAGATTGTCCTGGGCGGCGATCATGGCGCGGGGCAGGGCGGCCTGAAAATACGACTCCATCACCGCCGCGCTCTGGCGCAGATCCTCGATGGTTTCGAACAGCGGCACAATGCGAAGCCGCGCCTGCGGTGTCTCCCCGGGCAGGAAAAGCCCGGCTTCTTTCATGAGGGTGGCGACTTCCAGCAGATCGGACGGTGTGGCGGCTTTGGAAATCACATATTGCGCGATGGCTCCCTTGCCGAAATTTTTCTTCAGCGCCGCCGCCTTGTCGGCAATCGCCAGTTCGCGCGCGGTCTCGGCGGAATAGTCGGCATAAGGCGAGCGCAAGGGGCGGGCATGGGCCAGTTCGCCCAGCAACAGCGCGGCGCGTCCCTTTTCGTCCAAGGCCAGATAATCCGCCACCCCGGCGGTCTTGAGCAGTTCCGCCACCGCGCGCTCATGCACATCGCTGTTCTGGCGCACATCCATGGTGGCAAGATGGAAACCGAAAGCGCTGACCGCTTCGCGCAGGTTCAGCAGCCGGCCTTCGCCCAGATCAGCATCGCCATTCTCCGCCAGGGAAGCGGCGATCACATCCAGATCGGCGGCGAATTCCTCCGGCGTGACATAGGCGTCCGCCTTGAAGCGCGGCGGCCTGACGGGACCCGCGCCCAGCAAGGCGGTACGGGTCGCCGCCATGCGGGCATAACAAGTGACCAGCGCGCGCCGGTAAGGTTCGTCTTCCTGATGTATCGAAACCTGTTCGGCCGCCAGGGCGCGCAGTTTTTCGCTGGTCTTGACCAGAGAGTCCGACAGCGACAGCTCCGCGCCCAGGGCATGAATTTCGCTGAGATAATAATCCAGCACGACTTCTGCTTGCCGCCGCACCGCATAGTCCAGGGTTTCCGGCGAGACATTGGGATTGCCGTCACGGTCGCCGCCCACCCAGGATCCGGGCCTGAGATATGGCATGATTTCGCCATCCAGCTTGAACAGCCGCGCCAGGCGGCGTTTGACCAGCGGCAGGCCCGGTAGAAAAGTGCGGGCAAATATCGCCAGATTGTTTTCGATTTCGTCCTGCACCGCGATGCGGTTGGAACGCAGCATGCGGGTTTGCCACAGGATGCGGATGGCGCGCTTGAGCTGTACATCGATCTCGTCGCGCTCGGCGGTCTGGAGGCTGGCGGCGTCGCGCCGTTCCAACAGCTCGCTGATTTCGTTCTCGCGATCCAGAATGGATTTGCGCCGCACCTCGGTGGGATGGGCGGTGATCACCGGCACGAACAGTGCGTCCTTGAGATAGGCGCGCACCCGCTTGGTGGTGAGGCCGGGATGCAATTCCATACGCTGCGCCGCGCCTGAGCCCAGCGCCTTGGTCTCGCGCCGCGCGATATGATCGTCGGCAATATTGGCCAATTGGGAAAAGATGGAAAAGGCGCGGATCAGAAGCAGGATTTCCGCGTGGCTGCGGCCTTTGAGCCGGTCGAGCGCGCTTTCCCCGCTTCCTTCGCCCGAGCGATACTCCCCCACCGACTGTCGGCGGATGCCTTCCACCAACTGAAAAGCCTCTTCGCCATGCTGTTCGCGGATCACTTCGCCCAAAAGCCGGCCCAAAAGCCGGATCGAAGCCCGGTCTTCGCGGGGCAATTTGGGTTGTTCGGTCATGGTCTTGCGGTGGCGGGGTTGCCGGTTACACTAGACCCAAAAGGGGCGGCCAAAAAAGCGCCCACCGGGGAAAATCGTGGGCTCGAATTCGACTATGGCGATGTTGCCGCTCGATTATATCGAGTTCTTCGTCTTTCTTGCGGCATTGTGTCTTGTCGGCTTTTTTTCCGGACGCGGCGAGCGTTCTTCCACAACTGACTATTTTTTAGCCGGTCGCCGGCTGCCTTGGTATGCGGTGGGCGGCAGCTATGTCGCCGCCAATGTCTCGACCGAGCATTTCATCGGCCTGGTCGGCGCCAGCTATATCATGGGCATGCCGACCGCCCTGGCCCAGTGGCAGACCACCTTGGCGGAAGTCATCATCGTGTTTCTGTTCGTGCCCTTCCTGATCCGGGCGCGGGTGGTCACCGTGCCGCAATATCTGGCGCAACGCTTCGGGCCCGGCGTGCGGCTGGCTTTTGCGCTGCTCACCATCTTCGCCAATATCACCATCTTCATGGCGGCGGTGATGTATGCCGGCGGTTTGGCTTTGTCGGGTTTCTTCGGCTGGCCGCTTTTGTGGTGCATCATCGGCACCGGCATCTTTGCCGGCGGCTGGGCGGTGTATGGCGGTCTCAATACCGTGGCCTGGACCGGGGTGCTGACCGCCATTGTCAAGATTGGCGGCGTGACCTTGCTGACCATCCTGGCGCTCAAGGCGATGACGCCGTCGGGCGGCATGGTCGATGGCTTTATCTATGTCATCCAGAAGAACATCGGCGACAGCGGTATCTGGAAGCAGGCACTGGACGCCAGCGCGCCGCATCTCACCCAGTATGGCGACTATAACCGGCTCACCGTGTTCCAGCCGCCGGATCATCCCTTGACGCCCTGGACCGGCACTTTCTTCGGCTTCCTGGCGGTGGGTGTGTGGTACGGGGTGATGAACCAGTTCATCGTCCAGCGTGTGTTGGGCGCGCGCGATATCTGGCATGCCCGCATGGGCATGGTGATGGCGGGTTACGCCAAACTGTTCTTGCCCCTGATCATCGTCTTGCCGGGCCTGATCCTGTTTGCGCGTCATCCCGAATTCATGCTGGGCGACTGGGCCGCGGCCACTCATCGTGCCGATGGCGGCTTTGTGGTTCTGGTGCAGGAATTTTTCCCCACAGGGTTGCGCGGCGTGTTGCTGGCGGTGCTGATCTGCGCCGTGCAGGCGACCGTCAGTTCGGTGGTCAATGCCACCGCCGCAATTTTGACCTTCGACATCTATGTCCCGCTAATCAACAAGGATGCGACGGAAAAACAGAAAGTCCGCTTTGGTATCTGGGCTTCGGTCGCCGCGATCATGGCCGGCATCGCCATGGCCATCGCCATCAGCAAGATGGATTCCGGCATTTATCAATATATGCAGACCATCAATGCCCTGGTGGCGCCGCCTTTCGCCGCCATCCTGTGGGTGGGACTGTTGTGGAAGCGCACCAATGGCGCGGGCGCCATCGCCTCGATCGTCGCGGGTTTTGCCACCGGTCTGGGCCTCAAACTGATCGGCTATTTGTGGGTCATGCCCCCCTGGTTCTATCCCTTCGGCAACCAGGCCCCGGTCTGCCTGCTGATTTCGGTCCTGGCCTGCATTTTGGGAACCCTGGCGCATCCGGCGCCCACCCCCGGTACCGACCCCGAGCCGGTAACCTTCTGGAATTCCGGGGAGACCTTGCGCGCCGGCCTGGGCGACCGCTGGTATAAAAGTGTGGTCCTTTGGGCCGGTCTTTCGCTGGTGATGACCCTGGCCGCCATGGTGATATTCTCTCAACTCTTCTTTCCGACAGGGGCGGGACAATGAACAAGAAGAACCTTGCCGATCTGGTGATCCGGCAATCCGAGTTCAAAGGCGAGATGGGGGTGGCGCGCGCCGACATCACCCCGCCGCCCAACATCTATTCCCGTTCCTGGGGCAGTGCTTTGCATGATGCCGCCGAAGGTATTCATCGGCCGCTGGTGACCACTTGCCTGTTCATGCGCGGCGGCGATCCCCAGATCGAGCTCTATCTGCTCTGTTTCGATCTGGGCTGGTGGTACGACATCGCTCATGAAATGGAAATCCGCAAAGCCATTCTGAAAAAATCCGGCATTCGCGACGAGCAGCTTCTCACCCATATGGGCCATACCCATTCCGGCCCCATCACCAATCTGCAGAATCTGGAGCGCGAGGGCGGCGATTTGATTCCGGCCTATCGCGACAAGATCGTAGAAGGCGCGGTGGCGGCGCTTGCCGGCGCCAAGGCCAATGCCCAGCCGGCTGTCGCCTCCTGGGCGCAAGGACGCTGCGATCTGGCGCGCAACCGCGATCTGGTGTTGGACAGCGAGACCTTCCTTTGCAGCGTCAACCCCGACGGCCCGACCGACGATACGGTGCTGGTGGGCCGGGTCACCGACATGAAGGGCAAGATCATCGCCACCATGGTGAATTATGCCTGCCATCCCGTGTCGCTGGGCGGCGGCAACAAATTGATCTCGCCCGACTATTATGGCGCGATGCGCGAGGTGGTGGAGCGTGACACGGGCGGCGCGCCTTGCCTTTTCCTCCACGGCGCCTCTGGTGACATGACACCGCTACGCTCCTATGAAAGCGATACCGCGATTGCCGACCAGAATGGCCGCCAACTGGGGTATGCCGCGCTTTCCACCCTGACCGGCATGCTGCCGCCGGAACAGGAAATCGCTTTCGACAGGATCGAGGATTCCGGCGCGCGTCTGGGCCGCTGGAGTCTGCGACCCAAGCCCGCCAACACCACCCTGAAAGCCACGGTGTCGGATACCGAGCTGCCCTATGTCGATTTGCCTTCCGAAGCGGAATTGATCGCGGCGATCAGGGGCTGCAACGACCGTCCGTTGAAGGAACGGCTGGAACGGCGGCTGATGGTTCGCCACGATGTCGGCGAAGGCAAATCGCGCCAGGTGCGCATTACCTTGCTGCAAATGGGCGACGCCTTCCTGGTCGGTGCGCCCGCTGAGCCCTACAGCGCTTTCCAGAAGGAAATCCGCGCCCGCTTTCCGGACCATGCCGTGATGGTGCTCAATATCGTCAATGGCAATGTCGGCTATCTGGCCCCGGCCGAGACCTATGACAAGCCGGGCCTCTATCAGATCAAGATTTCCCTGTTCCGGCCCGGTTGCATGGAACAGGTGATCGAAGACACATCCAAATCAATGAAGGCGCTCGAAACAGCCCATGGATAAGCCCACTTCCACATTAAATAAGTTGCCGTCCGAAACCGTGTTGCAACACAATCGCCGCTACATTCCCGGCGGCATCTCCTCGGTCAATCGCAGCATTGATCCCGCCATCACCTTTGTGCGGGGTGAGGGCGCCTATCTGTGGGACAATGAGGGCAAGCGCTATATCGATTATCACGCCGGCTTTGCGCCTTATTTCCTGGGGCACAATTTCGCCCCGATAAATCAGGCCGCCGCCGCGGCGCTTACCAGCGGCGACAGTCTGTTCGGCGCGGGGCCCTCCATCGCCGAAGGCCGGCTGGCGGAGTTGATCTGCGAAAATGTCCCGGCGGCGGAGAAGATCACCTTCCTCAACACCGGCAGTGAAGCCACCTCGCTGGCCATTCGTATCGGCCGCGCCATCACCGGCCGCCAGCACATCATCGTGATGCAGGGCGGTTATAACGGCAATCATGACGAGCTGGCCGTCAATGTCTTCAACACCCTGGCCGAAATCGGGCCGCGTGTGTCGCCGGGCGAATATCCGATCAAGCCGCTTGGGGCCGGCACCACGGTCATGCATAACCGCTTCACCCATGCGGTGAATTACAATGATCTGGAATCGGTGCGTTACATCTGCCGCCGTTTCCCCATTGCCGCTTTGATCACCGAGCCGCTGTTGCAGAATATCGGGGTGGTGAAAGCCAAGCCCGGCTATCTGGAAGGCTTGCGCGACCTGGCGGACGAATTCGGTTTCCTGTTGGTGTTCGATGAAGTGAAGACCGGCTTCCGTCACGCCCTGGGCGGTTACAGCCAAGTGTGCGGCGTCAAACCTGATCTGGTGGTTTACGGCAAGGCGGTGGCCAATGGTTTCCCCTTGGCGGCGGTGGCCGGCAAGGCCGAATATCTGGACTCCATCATCGATCCCGATCCGTCGCGCCGCCCCTTTGTCGCGGGCACGTATAACGGCCATCCCGTGGCGGTGGCCGCCGCGATCGAGACGGTGCGCTATCTGACCGCCAACAAGGACACGCTTTACCCCCGGATGGAAGCGATGGGCGCGGCGATGGAAGCCGGCATCAATGATATCTTCGCCCGCCGCGACATCACCGCCTGTGTCACCCGCCAGGGATCGGCTTTTTCCTTCTATCTGATGGAAAAGCAGCCCTCGGACCTGCACGACATTATCGAGGGTCATGATTTTGCCCGCGACCTGGCCTTGCGCCGGGCCCTGATCCAGCGCGGGGTGTTCTTTGTCCCCATTGCAACCAAGCAATGTTCGCTGTCCGCGGCCCATACCGACGCCGACGTCGATTTTACCCTGGAACAGTTTGAAAGCGCTGTTGCCACAGTCTGGTAAGACGCTGGTAAGACGGTATAGTCGCGGCCAAATCACCCATAACGATCAAAGGGGAAACTCCATGAAACGTGTCTTGCTGGCCGCAGCGGCCGTGATCCTGTCCGGCGCCGCCCTGTCGGGCGTTGTATTGGCCCAACCCGGCGTCCAGCAGAACGCAACGGGAGCGGGCCCCGCCGAGCTGCGCATTCCGGCGCGCAAGCAACAGGCGCCGGTGCCTGCCTTGCTGCAGTCGCGGGCGAATGAGATTTACAACACCACTTGCGCCGCCTGTCATGGCATCACCAACCAGCCCGGACCCAGCGCCCGCGCTTTGTTTGCCACCGATTTCTTAAGTAGCCGCACAGATGCCCAGATCGTGCAGGTCCTGACCGACGGGCTGCCCAATACCCCCAATCATAGTTTCAAGACTCTGTACTTCCCCGATGAACTCGCCCAGATGCCGGCCCTGCTGCGTATCCGCGGCGGCATCGTCAACCGCAAAGTCGGTCCGGTTCCGGACATCAACGGTAAATCGTTCCAGAGCCAGAAAGCCAACTTCAAGGCCGAGACCCTGGCCAAGGGTTTCGACCAGCCCTGGGGCATGGCCTTCCTGCCCGACGGCCGCCTGATTTTCACCGAGCGCAACGGCAATATCCGTTTCCTGAACAAGGACGGCAGCGTCTCCGAACCGGTGAAAGGCACGCCCAGCGTGTTTGTTCGCCAGGACGGCGGCATGCTGGATATCGCGCTGCATCCCGATTACGCCAAGAACGGCTGGATCTATATTTCCTATTCGACCGTGCCGCCGGGCTATCAGGTACAGCCGGGCGACGACACCGCGCCCAACATGTCGGCGCCCACCATGACCTATGTGGTGCGCGGCAAGATCAACGCCCAGAATGAATGGGTGAACCAGCAGATGCTGTTCAATCCGCCGGCGGATTCCTTCCGTGTCAGCGCCGACCATTATGGCTCGCGCTTCCTGTTCGACGGCAAGGGCCATTTCTTCTGGTCGATGGGCGAGCGTCATGACATGCAGATGTCGCAAAATCTGGCTTCGCCCCTGGGCAAGATTCACCGCCTCAATGACGACGGCTCGATCCCCAGGGACAATCCCTTTGTGAATACGCCCGGCGCGCTGGGCAGCGTCTGGAGCTTCGGCCACCGCAATCCGGAAGGCCTGACCTTCGATCCCGCCACTGGCGTCTTCTGGGAAACCGAGCATGGCCCGGTGGGCGGTGACGAAGTGAATGTCATCGATCCGGGCAAGAATTACGGCTGGGGCGTCGCCACCTTCGGGTTGGAGCCGGGCATCGGCCGGCTGCATGCCACCGGCGTCACCGACCCCATCACCCATTACAATCCCTCGATTGGGCCGGCGGGCATTGCTTTCTATACCGGCAACAAGTTTCCGGCCTGGAAAGGCAATCTGTTCATCACCGGCATGGTGGGCCAGAGGTTGATCCGGATGGAGATCAAAGGCCGCCAGATCGTCTCCCAGGAGACCTTGCTCCAGGACTATGGCCGGGTGCGGGACGTCAAAATGGGCCCGGACGGCAACATTTATTTGCTGTTGCAAAATATGAACGGCGATCCCAAAGGCGGCTCTATCGTCCGGCTGGTGCCCGCGAACTAAGAACGCTAGGCTTCCCGCAAAGAACATAATTGCGGGGAGTAAGATGAAACGGCGTGATTTTCTGACGGGTGCGGCGGCGGTAGCGGCAGGTGCAATCAGCTTGCCGCCGCTGGGCTGGGCGCAGGAGAAATCCAAGCTCAAGATCACCGGCGTCCGGCTGGTGAAACTCGCCCCGCGCCGTCCGCCGCCGTCCTACACGCCCGCACCGGGGGCCTGGTCGACGCAAGGTGTGGAAGTGTCGGCGCCGCCCAACATCTATCCGGAATTCCGTCCCACCCGCAGCCTGTTCGCGGCCAAGAATGTGCCGGGCTTTATCGTGGAAATTACCACCGATAAGGGTATTGTGGGTTATGGCGAAGGCGGCGCCGGCGGTGGCGCCATTGTGATGGGCCATCTGGCGCCCCTGATGATCGGGCGCGATCCTTTCGACATCGAACGCAATTGGGACATTAACTGGCGCGTCACGGAATCTTACGGCCAGGGCGGCGTCACCATGAACGCCATCTCCGGTTTCGATAATGCGTTGTGGGACATTGTCGGCAAGGCGCTGGGCGAGCCGGTCTGGCGCCTCTTGGGCGGCGAGACCAAGCCGCGCATTCCGGCCTATTGCACCGGCAACGACATCGAGCAGCATGTTGAGTTCGGTTACAAGCGGCTGAAACTGGCGATGCCCGCCGGCCCGATCCGGGGCGAAGAAGGCAAGCGCGAGAATGTCGAACTGGTGGCGCGTGCCCGCAAGGCGGTCGGCCCCGACGGCGATGTGATGTGCGATTGCTGGATGTCGTGGGACGAGCAATACACGATCGAAATGTGCAAGCTGATGGAGCCCTATCGCGTCAAATGGGTGGAAGAAGTCCTGCCGCCCTACGACTTCGAGGGCTTCGGCCGGCTGCGCCGGAAGATCACCTCCACCAACATCGCCACCGGCGAGCATGTTTATAGCCGCTATGGTTTCGCCAAACTGTTGGCGGCCGATGGTGCTTCCATCTGGCAGCCCGATGTCGGCTGGTGTGGCGGCATGAGCGAGTTGCGCAAGATCGGCGCCTTGGCCGAGGCCTATGACATTCCGGTCATTCCGCACAATGGCGGCGCCAATGGCGCGGTGCATTGGTCGATCAGCCATGTCAACGCGCCCTGGTCGGAACTGTTCATGCCCGCGCCCGGCGGACCCAAGCAGGTCTACGACATGTTCGAGCAGCAGCATGAAGTGACCCGTGGCCCCGAGGGCATCTACCAGCATCCGTCCCGCACCCCGGGCTGGGGCTGGGATGTGGTGGCGACGCCGATCTGAAAGGCCGCGGTTCTTTTGCGTCGTGAGTTCGTCGCGCCTTCGCTCACGTACTTTTTGTACGCATCGCTCGGCGCTTCTGCTCACGCCGCAAAACTCCTCGCGGCCGGCAAAGGGCCCAAAGTGGGGAGCAGAGGATCATCCAGCTTTCTTTCCAAGGCGGTCGTTCGTCCGCCTCGGATGTGATTGGTCCGGGGAAGCCCATATTCCGCGGCCACGGAGCGGGAATGTGCGGTTCCGGCTTTGGTCCGCCAGAAAACTCACAGCATAACCATTTGATTTATATTGGTTATAGCTGCGACGTCCCGCCCCTGAGAATGAAGTTGCAAGTCACTTGCATATAGCCGGGGCGTGTGTTTGATAGCTCCTCGCAAGTGAGGGACAGCATGACGGGGAGCCCCGCCATTAAGCCGCTACCTGCCGCCAAGCCGGTCAAACGGATTGCGGTCAGTGAGCTCTTGAGCGGCGGGCGTGAAGCCGTCCTGTTGCATGGCGGGGACGAATACCGCCTGCGCCTCACAAGCAACGGCAAGCTGATCCTCACCAAGTGAGGCGGCCGCGCCGCTTTCGTCGCGTACCAAGCCAGCCCTTTACGCCAGAAGGCCCACAAGGATGCCAGCCAGGTCAGTGAAACCAGATGCTGAATCTTAAAGGGGTCTCCTTACATGTCTGCCAATCGCAAATCCCTCGCGCTTTCGGGCGCTTCGCTGAGTGTGCTGGCCACGCTCATCATGGCCGCGCCAGCCGGCGCGCAGCCGGTGCAGCTTGGCCCGGTCACGGTCCAGGACAATGCCGACAAGAACGTGCTGAAGAAGGCGCCGCCGGTTTCCACCATGCCGTCCTCCAGCCTGCAGGATACCCCGCAGGCGGTGACGGTGGTTACCGGTGAGACCATGAGGCAGCAGGCCACCAGCACTTTGGGCGAGGCGCTGCGCAATGTGCCCGGCATCACCATTGCCATCGGCGAAGGCGGCACCGTGGCCGGCGACCAGTTCCGGATTCGCGGCTTCGACGCCAAGGATGACGTCTATCTCGACGGCTTGCGCGATTTCGCCGCTTATACCCGCGACAGTTTCAATTATGAAGAAGTGCAGGTGCTGAAAGGCCCGTCCGGCCTGATGTTCGGCCGCGGCACCACCGGCGGCGCCATCAATGTCGTTTCCAAGACGCCGTTCCTGGAAGACCGCAATATCGTCAATCTGGAAGGCGGCAACGGTTCGCATTTCCGCGCCACCGCCGACAGCAATTATCAATTGTCGGAAACCTCGGCGGTGCGTCTGAACCTGATGTTCACCGACACCGGTGTGGTGGACCGCGATCTGGTTCACTCCCAGCGTTGGGGCGTTGCCGCCTCGGTGGCGTTGGGGCTTGGTACCGACACGACATTCACCGCCAGCTATATTCACCAGGGCGCCAATGGCCGCCCCGATTACGGCATTCCCGTCGCGGTGCCGCCCACCAGTGTCTATGCCTTGCCCGCCACCGAAGCCGGCGTGCCGCGCAGCAATTTCCTGAGTTTCTGGACCGACAAGGACCGCAATGACGCCGATCTGGTGACCGCCAAGATCACCCATCGCGCCAATGACTGGCTGACCTTGCAGAACGATGCGCGTGTCGCGGTCTATTCGCGCTATTTCCAGTACACCACCATCGACCGTTGCGACACCACGGCCGCGACCAACAATTGTGCCGGCAGCCTGTTCGGGTCCAACCCCACCGCAACCCTTGGCGGTATCGGCGGCGGCGGACCCTACAATCAAAACAGCTGGGGCGCGCAGGATGTGTTCACCGCCACGGCCAATTTCCATCTCGGCAGCTTGCGCAACACCTTGATCGTGGGCGGTGACGCCTCCTATCAAAATGCCGACCGCACCATCTATGCCTACACCCTGCCGCCCACCAGCCAGTATTTCTATGCGCTGGGCAGCCACACCCGTGCGCGTACCGATATTGGTGTGTCGCTGTTCAATCCGACCCATCTGCCGCCGCCGGGATATAATGTGGTGCTGCCGACCGCGGCCAACAGCACCGGCACCAATGCGGGCGCCACCAACGCCACCGCCACCACGGTTGTGACCTCGACCGGCCGGGCCACCGATCTGGCATTCTTTGCCACCGACCGGCTGTGGCTGGACGATGCCTGGTCGATCATCGCCGGTGTGCGTGTCGACCGTTATAACGCCACCTTCAATGCGGTCACCGTGGCGGGAACCCCGACCACGGCCAAGTCGCCTTCCACCCTGGTCAATCCGCGCGCCAGCCTGGTGTGGGAGCCGGATGAGAACACGACCGTCTATTTCTCCTATGGCAAGTCGGCGATTCCGATCGGCACCTCGGTGGTGGGCGCGCCCACTCCGATCACTGTCGCCAACCAGGCGCTGGAACCGGAAGAGAGCGAAACCCTGGAACTGGGCGCCAAATACAGCCTGTTCGATGGCGCATTGGATCTGACCGGCTCGATCTTCAAGATTCTCAAGGCCAACGCCACCATCACCGATCCGGTCAGCGGCAATGTGCAGTTGCAGTCCGGCCAGAAGCAACGCGTGCAGGGCGTGGAATTGTCCGCGACCGGCAAGCTGGTCGACGATCTTTCGGTGACGGCCTCCTATACCTATCTGGAGCCGGTGATCACCTTCGATCTCAGCTGCGGCACCGCCACGCCGATCGTTTGCAATCCCAATCCCTACACCATCGGCAAGCAAATCTTCTTTGTCCCGAAGAATGCGGCGTCGATCTGGGTGGATTATAACGCCAAGTCGCTGCTCGAGGGGCTGACCCTTGCCGGTGGTCTGGTCTATCAAAGCAAGCTGTTCAACGCGATCACCACTCTCGGCACCGCGCCTAATCCCACGGGCATCAGCCGTATCGCCACCATTCCGGAAACCATCCAGCTGGACGCGATGGCCGCCTATGAATTCGGCGGCGCCTATCGGGTGCAGTTCAATATCAACAACCTCACCGATCGGCTGAATTACAGCCAGTCCTTCGGCAATCGCGGCACGCCGTCGCCGGGCCGCACCTTCATCGTATCGGTGGGGGCCGCACTGTAATCATGCTGGTCCATGTCCCCAATCTGCTTTCCGGAGAACAAGTCGCGCATATTCGCGGCGTGTTGTCGGGAACGGATTGGGTGGACGGCAAGGTGACGGCGGGTTCCCAATCGGCAACCGCAAAGAGAAATCTTCAGGTGCCGGAAAACGCGCCCGCCGCGCGCGCCCTGGGCGACATGATCCTGACGGCGCTGGGGCAGAATGAGCGTTTCACCTCATCCGCCTTGGCGCTCAGGGTGTTTCCGCCTCTGTTCAACCGCTATGACCAGGGCATGAATTTCGGCGCCCATATCGACAACGCCATCCGCTTTGTGAAAGGCGCGTCCTCGCCGATCCGGGTGCGTACCGACATGTCGGCGACATTGTTCCTGACCGATCCCGCCGACTATGACGGCGGCGAACTGGTGATCGAGGACACGTTCGGCAACCATTCGGTCAAGCTGCCCGCCGGCGACCTGGTGGTCTATTCCGCCACCAGCAAGCATCATGTGACGCCGGTGACGCGCGGCAGCCGCTGGTCTTCCTTCTTCTGGATTCAGAGCATGATCCGCGACGAGGCCGCGCGCACCATGCTGTTCCAGCTCGACAACACCATTCAATCCCTGCGCAGCCGCGTGGGCGACAGCGACGAAGTGGTCTCGTTGACCGGGCTTTATCACAATCTTGTCCGCCGCTGGGCCGACGCATGAGGGTGACGTCATGAAATTCGCAACCGTCCGCAGCGCCATGTTCCAGATCCATATGTGGGTCGGGCTTATCCTGGGCGTGCTGCTGGTGATCGTCAGCCTGTCGGGCTCCATCCTGGTTTATGACGACAAGCTCGCCGAGATGTTCAACCCGGCGCCCAAGGCCAACACCGCCGGCCAGCGCTTGCCGCTGACCTTCCTGGCCGATGCGGCGCGCGAGGCCGCCGGTGATGCGGGAAGCGGTCAGGTTCAAATCGTGCTGCCGGAAAAGGCGCGCGAAGCGGCCATCGTGCGTTTCACGCGTCCGCCGCGTGAGGGTGGCGAGATGCGCATGGGCGCCGAAGGCGCCCCCCGTAGAGAGGGTGGCGAGGCCCGTCGCGAAGGCGGCGAACGCCGTGCAGCCGGGCCCGGCGGCCCGGGTGGTCCGGGCGGTGGAGGCGGCATTCAAGTCTATGTCGATCCTGTCTCTGGCCAGGTGCTGGGCACCCGCCGTCCCGGCCTGCCGCCGACCTTTGCGTTCCTGCATCAGTTGCACGGCAGCCTGGCCCTGGGCCGCGACTTCGGCCGTCCGTTGGTGGGATGGCTTGGCGTGGCCATGTGCCTTCTGGGACTTTCCGGCCTGATCCTGTGGTGGCCCAAGCGCGGGCAATGGAAATATGCCTTCAAGGTGCGCAAAACCGCCACCGGCCTGCGTTTCCACCGCGAACTGCATGCCGCCACCGGCATCTGGATTTTCATCGTCTTCATGGCGGTCAGTTTTTCGGGTGTCGCCATCACCTTCCCCCAGACGGTGCGTGGGATCGTTTCGCTGGGCGGCACCGCGCCGCGTCCGGCCTTCAATCTGCGCGAAGGCCCCGCGGTCGAGCCGGTGGAAAACGCCAAGCGGCTTGGCGCCGACCACGCCCTTCTGATTGCCCAGAAGGCGATGCCGGGCGCGGAGGTCCGCAGCGTCACCGTACCGGCGCGTCCCGATCAGGCGATCAGCGTGGCCATGGCCTCGCGCTTCGGCACCACCGCCACCCTCTATGTCAATCCCTATACCGGCGCGGTGATCGCGACGCGCGATCCGGCCAACAATGGCGGCGCCGACAGCTTCATGGCGCTGCAGCGCCCGATGCATGACGGCCAGGGCAATCTGGGCGGAGTGTGGGAGTTCCTGGTGTTCCTGTCGGGCCTGGTGCCGCTGCTGTTTGTCATCACCGGCACCATCATGTGGCTGAAGAAGCGCAGGCGCCATATTCCCATGTCGACCATGACCGACGATGTGGCGGAGGAAGAGCCGGCATGACGGTTCCTTTTCCGCTTGACGCTTTTGAAACGGCGCAGCCCGTCAGGCGGGTTCGTGCGCCCAAATTCAATCGCGACAAGCTGATCAGCGTGGGTGTCACCGTTGCCGTGCATGCCGTGATCCTGGCCATGGCGCTGACCGCGGTGCATGTGGCGCGGCCCAAGGTGATGCAGGAATTGACGGTCGAGATCACGCCGGAAAAGAAACAGAAGCTGGAAGACATCAAGCCCGTGCCCAAGCTGATGACGGCGCCCACTATTGTTACCGTGCCGCCGCCGATGTTCACGGTCCGCACCGTCAATCCGCCTGTGGTGGCACAGCCGCCAGTGGCTGCTCCCAAGGCCGCGATCCCGGCGCCGCAAATATCTGACGGCGAAACCCGTGATTCCTATCTCGGCCGCGTGCTCGCCCAGCTCAACCGGTTCAAGCAGTATCCGCGCTCCGCCCGCCAGGCCCATATCGAAGGCGTGGTGATGCTGCACTTCGTGATGATGGCGGACGGCAAGGTGCAGAGTTTTGAGATCGCCAAGAGCAGCGGCCGCCCGGTGCTGGATGCAGAAGCTCTTGCCCTGATCCAGCGCGCTCAACCGCTGCCCGCCTTGCCGGCGGATTTCCCAACCCGCACCCTGGATGCCCTGGTGCCGATTGAATTCTATCTAAACCGCTGAGGCTTAGGCTGCGATCAAGGCCGCCCGTGCGGCTTTCTTCTGTACTTTGGCCATGAAGCGGCGCGGATCGATCACCGTGCGTTCGTGGAAGCCGGATCCGATCAAGCCGCATTCGTCATAGCAATCCACCCGGAAGCGCAGGGTACGGCCTTTCACTTCCATCAATTCCACGCTGGCGGTGACTTTCATGCCCGCCGGAGTGGGCGACACATGGCTGAGATAGACGTGGGTGCCGACGGTCTTCCAACCATCTTCCAGATAGGGCCGCAGCGACTCGATGCAGGCCCACTCCATGAAGCCCACCATGAAGGCGGTGCCGAAAACCGGCGGCAGGTCGCCAAAACCGGGAAAGTCCGGGGTGAATGCGGTGACCAGCAGGCGGTCGTTGACGTGCAGGGACAGGGTATGGGTGATGCCGGGAACAATGCCGGGTACGATTTCAGTGGTCATGTCGAGCTCCTCCTCAGATAATAAAATTAGTGCCCACCCGCATGGGCATCGACAGCGCGGCTGGGGCGGGGCGCCAGCCAGATTGCGAAGGCGGCAATGGCAAAGGCCACTGCGACCACGAACATCAGTTGATTGGTGGCGATCATCACGCTCTGGCTTTGCACCAGATTGTTGAGCTGGCTCACCGCCGCATCCTGGCTCATGCCGGAAGCCGCCAGGGTGCGCAGCGTTTCGCCATTCTGATCCGCCAGGCCGGCCAGTTCGGCATGGGCGACAACGGTCTTGTCGTCCCAGGCGGTGGTGACAAGCGAAGTGGTGACGGCGCCGGACATGGTGCGCAGGAAGTTCTGCAGTCCCGCGGCCGATGCGGTTTCATGCTCTTCCACGCTGCCCAGCGACAAGGCGGTCAAGGGCACGAAGAAGAAGGGCAGGCCGAAACCCATCAGGATCAGCGGGATCGCAATCTGCCAATAGGTGACGTCCATGGTGACATAGGTGCGCAGCAGCATCACCGCGGCGATCCACATCAACCCAATAAAGACCATCCGGCGCGGGTCCAGCTTCTTGGCCATCAGCATGCCGGCGATGGGCGCCATCAACACGGCGGTGGTGCCGCTCCAGGCCGTGGTCATGCCGGCCCAAGTCGAGGTGTAACCCATATAGCTTTGCAGCCAGAGCGGGGTCAGCACATTGGCGCCGAACATCGAGCCATAGCCCAGGCTCAAGGTGAAGACCGCCGCGGTGAAGCCGCGGTGACGGAAGACCCTGAGATCCACGATCGGATTGTTGTCGGTCAGTTCCCAGGCCAGGAAGGCGAGGAAGCCGATGATGGCGATGGCGGCAAGGGCGCGGATTTCCACCGAGGCGAACCAGTCATGTTCCTTGCCCAGGTCCAGCATCAGCTGCAAGGCGCCGACAAAAATCACCAGCAGGATCAATCCGACCACATCGATGGGAGCCTTGACCTTGACGGATTCAAAGCGCGCCAGGGTGCGGGCGATCAGCGGGGCGCAGCCCAGCGCGATCGGCACATTGATGAAGAAGATGAAGGGCCAGGAGAGATTGTCGCAGATCGAGCCGCCCAGGATCGGGCCCAGCACCGGGGCGATCAAGGTGGTCATGGCCCATAGCGCCATGGCGGCGGGCGCGCGTTCCTTGGGGAAAATCCGCATCAACAAGGTTTGGGACAAGGGCATCAGACAGCCGCCCGCCAGTCCCTGCATGATGCGGCCGAACACCAGCATCCCGAGGGAGTGCGCGACGCCGCACAAGGCCGAGAAGACACCGAACATCATCATGGCGGTGGTGAACACCCGCACCGCGCCGAACCGCGCCGCCAGCCAGCCGGTCAGCGGCACCACGATCGCCTCGGCCACCGCATAAGAGGTGATGACCCAGGTGCCCTGGCTGCTGCTGATCCCCAGACTGCCGGCAATGGTGGCCATCGAGACATTGGCGATGGTCATGTCCAGCACGGCGATGAAGTTGGCGATCGCCAGCATGATCGCGGTCAGCCACAGGGCGGCGCCCTGTAATGGTGTATCCGTACCCCCCGGCATGACTAATTGACCTTGCTTGTATCAATGGTCGCGGTCATGGACAGGCCGACGCGCAGCGGATGGGCCGTCAGTTCTTGGCCATTCAGAGCGATGCGCACCGGAACCCGCTGCACCACCTTGATCCAGTTGCCGGTGGCGTTCTGGGCCGGGATGACGGCGAAGGCCGATCCGGTGCCGCCGCCCATGCCGGTGACTTTGCCGTGATAGACGACATCGCCGCCATAAAGGTCGGAGGTCAGTTCCACCGGCTGGCCGACGCGGACATCGCCGAGCTGGCCTTCCTTGAAGTTGGCGTCGACATAGGCCTGGGCCAGCGGAGTCACGGTCATCAAGGACTGGCCGGGCTGCACGCTTTGTCCGACCTGCGCCTTGCGCTGCGCCACCACACCGTCGATTGGCGCGCGGATCACGGTGCGCGACAGGTCAAGGCGGGCCTTTTCCACCGCGGCGCGGGCGGCGACGGTTTCGGGATGATCGGCGATGCCGACGCCTTTCACCATTTCGCTCTGAGCCTGAAGGCTTTCGCGGGCGGCGGCCAGATTGGCTTCGGCGGCTTCGGCGGCGCTGCGGGCATTGGCAAGCTGTTCGCGCGAGATGGCGCCGCTTTCCGCCAGATTCTGGCGGCGCATGTAATCGCCACTGGTGCGCATGACGTCGCTGACGCGAGCCTGCACGGTGGCGGCGGCGGCGGAGCGCTGGGAATAATATTGCGACACGCGCTGCAGGGTGTGCTGATAATCGGCCTGCGCCCGCGCCAAGGCCAGCTTGGCATCGCTGTCGTCGACTACCACCAGCACATCGCCCTTATGGACTTGCTTTGTGTCGTCCACCGTCACCTTGGCGATCGGGCCGCTGACCTGGGAGTTGATCTGGGCAACCGACGCACCGACATAGGCATTGTCGGTGGTGACGTATTTGGAAGCCTCAAAGGCGTAGTAGGCGCCATAGGCAAGGCCGACCTTGGCGACGGTCAGGCCCAGGCCGATCAAGAGCCGCTTGCGCAGCTTACTTTGCTTGGCGGCGCTCGAATCGGTGGATGGTGCGAAATCGGTGATTTCTGCGGTGATATCGGTCATTTTAGGCCCCTCGTTTAAAGAAAAGAAACAATTCCTTTTCCTTTGACGACCGGGAAAGAAACAGTTTCTTTTCTTTGCGTCAAGCGCTAATCTGCCCAAATCAGCAACTTTTTTGTAAAGGCTTGAAATGTTGAAGAAAAAATCGGCCAAACCCCGCGGCGGGCCTGGTCGTTTATCTACCGAGGATGCCGCCAAAGTGTCGGACCGGCTGCTGGATGCCGCTTTGGAGCTGTTCAATGAGCGGACTTTTGCCGACACAACCATGGAACAGATCGCCCGCCGGGCAGGGGCTTCCACCAAGACGCTCTATGCCCGTTATTCCGACAAATCGGCGGTGTTGGACGCGGTGGTGAACCGCATCATCAAGCAAGCGCTGGAGGCGCATGCGATGGCGACGGCGATCGATCCGCGCCAGGTTGAGCCGCGCATATTCATTCTCGGGCTGGCGACACGGATATTGACGCAAATCAGCGGCGAAGCAGCCGGCCTGATCAATATCGCTTTATCCGAAGCGCGGCGCTTTCCCATCATCACCAAAATGTACAATGCCACCTTGGCGCGCGGCCGCGGCATTTTCCAAAATGCGCTGGAGATTTGGCACCAGGACGGTTTGCTGCCCGATTTGGTCAATCCTCCGATGGCGGCCATGCTGCTGATCAGCATGATGACCGACATGGCGCGCATCCGCACCGCGATGGGCGATCCCATGACCAAGGCGGAGATCGACGTTTATGCCCCTTACGCCGCAGACATGTTCCTGCGGGGTTGCGGCTACAAGGCGAAAAGTTAGACAAAGCCTGTATTTCCAGGCTATTGCCTCTCGACCCTTTGGGCCGGGCTGTGATTAGATACCCCCAATAAGCGCGGTTATGCGCAGTAAAACAGGGGACTTCACATGGAAAAGAAATCCAGGCGCGGCTTGCTGACAAAAGGCGCTGTTGCGGCGGTTGCCGCCGGCGCCGCTTTGTCGGGCAAAAGCGCCCAGGCTCAACCCAAGCTGGAAAAGCGTTCGCCCTATCCGCCGCCCAACCCGCCGCCGGCCAACAAGCCCATGTTCTCGCGCGCCGTGGCCTATGGGAACATGTTGTTCATTGCCGGCGTGGGTTGGCATACCCCCGGCACGATCGAAGATCATACCCGCGGTGTGATCGAGGAAATCAAGAAGAACCTGGAGGAAGCCGGCTCCGCATTGACGAAATGCCTCAAGGTCAGCGTCTTTCTCGCCGACCTGAAGGACTACGACCGTATGAACGCGGTCTATCGCACCTTTGATTGGGGCTCGCCGCCGCCAGTGCGTACCACCACGGCTGCTGCCGGTGTCCCCGGCAATTCGCTGATCGAAATCGACGTTATCGCTTACATCTAAAGGAGTGCCCGATGGGCCTGTTCGGCAAATGGTCGCGCCGCGACCTGCTTAAGTCTTCCGGTATGGCGGCGGGCGCCTTGACGCCCATCGTCGCCACATCCACGCCCGCAGCGGCGGAGAGCATCACTTTCACCGGCACCGACAAGGACAATCTGTTCACCCAGATCGGGGTGCGGCCGATCCTGAACGCGCGGGGAACCTATACCATCCTCAGCGGTTCGCGCTCCTTGCCGCAGGTCAAGCAGGCCATGTTCGAGGCCTCGCATTATTACGTCCAGATGGACGAGATGATGGAAGGCGTTGGCAAGGAACTGGCGCGGCTGAACGGTTGCGAATCCGCCATGGCGACCACGGGCTGCGAAGCCGCGATTGTGCTGGCCACCATTGCCTGCATCGCGGGCAGCAATATCGAAAAGTGCCAGGCCCTGCCAGAGATCAAGGCCAAGGACCAGGTCCTGATCCCCAAACATTCCCGCAATCCTTACGACGTCGGTGTGCGCATGGGCGGCGGCGAACTGATCGAAGTCGAGACACCGGCCGAACTCAGGTCGCGGATCACCGGGCGCACCGCCATGATCTATGTGACATCCGATCCCCAGGAAGCCCGCAGCGTTCTGCCGATCCCCACCATTCTGGCCATCGCCAAGGAAAAGAACATTCCGGTCTTTGTGGATGCGGCGGCGGAAGAGCCGATGAATCCCAATGTCTATATCCAGCAGGGCGCCAGCTTTGTCGGCTATTCGGGCGGCAAATGCCTGCGCGGTCCGCAATCCTCCGGCGTGTTGCTGGGCAAGGCTGACTTGATCAAGGCAGCCTGGTTCCAGGCCTCGCCGCATCACAATTATGGCCGCGCCCTGAAATGCTCCAAGGAAGAAGCCATGGGCATCCTGGCGGCGATGCGCCAATGGTATAAGCGCGACCACGCGGCCGAACAGCGCATGTGGCGCGGCTGGATGCAGACTGTCGAAACCCGTCTGAAGCCGATCCAGGGCCTGCAATTCGAGTATCTGGAACCGCAAGGCCTTTCCAACAAGGCGACGCGGTTGCGCATCCGCTGGGATGCCAACCAGCTGGGCATTACCGGCACCGAGGTGGAAAAGCGCCTCAATGACGGCACGCCGCGCATCATGGTCGAACCGGCCACCGGGCGGCGGCCGGATCAGATGGCCAGCAGTATCACTTTGATGCCTTACATGATGGATCCGGGCGAGGATCGCGTCCTCGCCGATGCGATTTTCAAGGTCCTCAGCAATCCGGGCAACAATCCCAATCCGGTCGTGCCGGGCGGCGCGCCGGCGGCGGTGGCAGGCAACTGGGCGGTGACCATCCAATATACCTGCGGCACCGGCGAGCAGACCTTTGTGCTCAATCAGCAAGGCAATGCTGTGACCGGCAACCATAAGGGCGAGATTTTCGCATCCACGCTGCAAGGTTCGATCCATGGCGACCAGATCAGGCTGCAAAGCCATATGCCGGTGCCGGGAAATACCATTCACTGGACTTTTGAAGGAACCGTGCGCGGCAACAATGCCTCGGGCAATGTCCATATGGGCGAATGGGGTCCTGCCACCTGGTCGGCTATCAAGGCATGAGCATCCTCAAGAAGCTGCTGGTCTGCAGCGCATTGGTGCTCGTTGCGTCCGGCGCCGCGGCGCAGCCGCTCCCCGCCTATGACCTGCTGCTGCGCGGCGGCCGTGTCATCGATGCCAAAAACAATATCGACGCGGTGATGGATGTGGGGATCAAGGATGGCCGGATCGCCAAGGTGGCGCCCGGCCTGGCCGCATCCGACGCGATCAAGTCCATCGATGTGCGCGGCATGGTGGTCGCGCCGGGACTGATCGACCTGCACACCCATAACTATACCGGCACCGGAGAGCGCGGCTCCTATGCCGGCGACCTCAGCATCCGCCCTGACGGCTTTACCTTCCGCACCGGCGTCACCACCGTGATCGACGCCGGTTGCGCCGGCTGGCGGAATTTCGAGGATTTCAAGGACCGCATCATCGACCGGTCCAAGACGCGTATTCTGGCGATGCTCAATATCGTGGGCGCCGGCATGCGCGGCGGCAAGTATGAGAACAATACTTTCGACATGGACGGCGAGGCCACCGCCAAGATGGCGGCGCGCTATCCCGGCCTGGTCGTCGGTATCAAAAGCGCGCATTTTGAAGGTCCGGAATGGACTCCGGTCGAGCAGGCGGTGATCGCCGGCACCAAGGCCAATATTCCGGTGATGGTGGATTTCGGCGCCGACCGTCCCACCCGGCCGCTCTATGACCTGCTGACCAAGAAACTGCGCCCCGGCGATATTTATACCCATATGTATTCCGGCCTGCGCCAAGAGCAGGATCCCAATACAATGGGTCCCAGCAAGGCTTTCGTGGAAGGCCGCGCCCGCGGGATCTATTTCGATGCCGGAACCGGCGGCGGCAGTTTCAAATTCTCGCTTGCCGTGCCGATGATCAAGCAAGGTTTCAAGCCGGATTCCCTGTCCACCGACTTGCACGTCACCAGCATGAACAGTTCCACCAAGGACATTCTCAATGTCGCCAGCAAGTTCATGGCCATCGGCCTGACCTTGCCGGAAGTGATCGCCGATATGACGGCGCATCCGGCGCGCGAGATTCGCCATGAAGAGCTGGGTAATCTGTCGGTGGGCAGCGTGGCCGATGTGGCGGTGATCAGCATTCAGAAAGGCCGTTTTGGTTTCACCGATATGGTCAATGGCAAGGTGGAAGGAAACCAGAAGCTGGTGGCCGAGCTGACCATCAAGGATGGCAAGATCGTCTATGACCTGAACGGTCTGGAATCCCTGGCTTGGGATGCGCCGCAGGGCGATATCAGCCAGGATTCGCGCTGGACCTCCTGGCCGCGGCCCGTGCCGCGTTCCCACTGACGTGTTCACCAAGCGCGAGCTGCTGAAGGCCACCGCCAGCCTTGGCCTGGTTTCGGGCTTTCCCGCCGCCGCGAATGCGGCTTCGCAAGGTGAGATCGCCGCTGGGCCGTTCAAGCCCGACTGGGAATCGTTGAAAGCGCAGTATCAGGCGCCGCAATGGTTCCGCGACGCCAAGTTCGGTATCTGGGCGCATTGGAGCGCGCAATGCGTGCCCGAATTCGGCGATTGGTACGCCCGGAAAATGTATATCCAGGGCGATAAATTTTACGACCATCACCTGGCCCATTACGGCCATCCCGCCGATCTGGGCTTCATGGAGATGCAAAATCGCTGGAAGGCGGAGAATTGGAATCCGGAAGGACTGATCGATCTCTATGTCAAAGCCGGGGCGAAATATTTCGTTTCCCTGGCCAACCATCACGACAATTTCGACAATTTCAATTCCCGCTTTCATGACTGGAATTCCACCCGCATCGGCCCCAAGCGCGACATTATCGGCACCTGGGCCAAGGCGGCGCGGGCACGCGGATTGAAATTCGGCGTCTCCAACCATTCGGCGCATAGCTGGCACTGGTTCCAGGTCGCCTATGGCTATGACCCGGAAGGCGCGCGCGCCGGACAACGCTACGACGCCTTTAAGCTCACCAAATATGACGGCAAGGGCAAATGGTGGGAGGGGCTGGACCCGCAAGAGCTTTATGCCGGCGCGGTGATGCCCATGCCGGACGGCCTAACCTCGATCAAGGCCGCCAATGATTTCCACGAAGCCCATGACCGGGTGTGGAGCGAGACCCCGCCCTTGGCCAATCCCGCCTTCATCCGGCAATGGTACCTGCGCTGCAAGGATCTGATCGATTCCTACCGGCCCGACCTGATCTATTTCGACAATTTCGACCTGCCGCTGGGCCAGGCGGGGTTGGACATGGCGGCGCACTATTACAACAGCTCGATCGCCTGGCATGGCTCACTGCAGGGCGTGGTGAATTGCAAGGCGCTGCCGGAAAACCGCCGCGCCGCGGTGGTGGAGGATGTCGAACGCGGCTTCCGCGCCGATATCGTGCCGCATCCCTGGCAGACCGATACCTGCATCGGCGACTGGCATTACAATCGCGAGCGTTACACCCAGAAATCCTATATGAGCGCGGCGGCGGTCATTCACCGCTTGTGCGATGTGGTGGCCAAGAATGGCTGCCTGCTTTTGTCCATTCCGGTGCGCGGCGACGGCAGCATCGATTCCGAAGAGCGCAAGATCGTCGAACAGATCGGAAGCTGGACCCAAAGGTTCGGCGAGGCGATTTATGCCTCACGGCCCTGGAAAGTTTCCGGCGAAGGCCCGACCCAGATCGCGTCCGGCCAATTCGGCGAAGAGAAGATGAAACCGTTCGAAGCCGCCGATATCCGCTTCACCACCAAGGGACCGGTGCTTTACGCCATGACCCTGGGCCGGCCCTCGGGCACGGTGAACATCGCCTCGCTGGCCAAGGGCGGAGCGGTGAAACGGGTTGAGGTGGTGGGCAGCAATGCGCGGCTGGGCTTTACCCAGGACGCGTCCGGCTTGCATGTCACGGTGCCGGCTGCGGCGAGCCATGAATTTGGCGTCGCCCTGAAAATTTCCGGCGACGGACTGACTTAAAAACAGCCCAAAAACAAAAACGGCGGGGACTGGCTTGCGCCTATCCTCGCCGTTCTTTGTGATTTGCTTCTCTTGCGATCAGCTCTTCACAGGACAGATGATAGCACTGCTATGTTTGCATTCCAGCGCTTTCGGATGGCTTCTGATTCGTAGCTGTGGATAATAGGCTTTTGGCAGATACAGGCAGTAGGGGTGGGTTCGTGGCGTTTCCCAAGATAAAGCAGGTACGCGCTTTCGTTGTGCGTGGCGGTGGTGCGGATTACCACGACCAAGGCGGCGGTCATTGGATCGACGATCATATCGCCACCCCCATGGCGCGCTATCCGGAGTATCGGCAAAGCCGCCAAAGCTTCGGCATCAATGTGCTGGGAACCTTGGTGGTGGAGATCGAGGCCGAAAACGGTGTCACCGGCATTGCCGTCACCACCGGGGGCGAGCCGGCCTGTTTTATCGTGGAAAAACACCTGGCGCGTTTCCTGGAAGGACGCGATCCCGCCCAGACCGAGAAGATCTGGGACCAGATGTATTTTTCCACCCAGTATTACGGACGCAAGGGCTTGGTGATCAACGCCATCTCCGGCGTCGATCTGGCGCTGTGGGACTTGCTGGGCAAGCTGCGCGGCGAACCGGTGCATCAATTGCTGGGCGGTGCGGTGCGCGACGAGTTGCAATTCTATGCCACCGGGGCGCGGCCCGATCTTGCCAAGGAGATGGGCTTTATCGGCGGCAAGATGCCGTTGCATCACGGCCCCGCCGAAGGTGAAGAGGGATTGCATAAGGCGTTGGGTGAAATCGCCGCCATGCGCCAGCGCGTCGGTCCGGATTTCTGGCTGATGCTGGATTGCTGGATGGCGCTGGACCTGAATTACGCCACCAAACTGGCCACCCGGGCCTGGGAACAATCCGGCTTGAAATGGATCGAAGAGGCGCTGAGCCCTGACGATTATTGGGGCTATCGCGACCTGAAGAAGGCGGTGCCGCCGGGCATGTTGGTGACCACCGGCGAGCATGACGCCACCCGCTGGGGTTTCCGCATGCTGCTGGAGATGGATTGCTGCGACATTATTCAGCCTGACGTCGGCTGGTGCGGCGGCGTCACCGAGCTGATCAAGATCGCCAATCTGGCGGAAAGCCACGGCAAGCTGATGGTGCCGCATGGCTCATCGGTCTATTCCTATCATTTTGTGATCACCCGCCATAACAGTCCCTTTGCGGAATTCCTGATGATGGCGCCCAAGGCCGACAAGGTCGTGCCGATGTTCGCGCCCCAATTGCTGGGCGAGCCGGTGCCGCAGAACGGACGTATCAAACTGTCGGCGCTGGACAAGCCCGGCTTCGGCGTGGAGCTGAACCGCGAGATCAAGCTGCACAGACCTTATCCTCGGTGATGTTGGACGGCGACTATGACTATATCGTGGTAGGCGCTGGCTCGGCCGGTTGCGTGCTGGCCAACCGTCTGTCCGCCGATCCCAAAAAGCGCGTGCTGCTGCTGGAAGCCGGCGGCCATGATGACTGGATCTGGTTTCACATTCCGGTCGGCTATCTGTTCCTGATCGGCAATCCGCGCAGCGACTGGATGTTCGAGACTGTGGCCGAGCGGGGTCTGAATGGCCGCAAGCTCAATTATCCGCGTGGCAAGGCGATCGGGGGATCGTCGTCCATCAATGCCATGCTTTCCATGCGGGGTCAGGCGGGCGACTATGATCATTGGCGGCAATTGGGCTTGACCGGTTGGGGCTGGGAGGATGTGCGGCCCCTGTTCCGCAACCTGGACCGGCATTTCCTGGGTGATACCGAGCATCATCGCGCCGATGGCGAGCTTTCGGTGGAACTGCCGCGGGTGCGCTGGCAGATACTGGACAGCATCATCGATGCCGGAGAAGAGATCGGTATTCCTCGCAGCAGCGATCCCAATACCGGCGACAATGAAGGCAGCTATTATTTTCACGTCAATCAGAAGCGCGGCCGGCGCTGGTCGGCGGCGCGAGGTTTCCTGAAGCCTGTCCTGCATCGTCCCAACCTCAGGCTGGTGACCGATGTGCAGGTGGAACGGGTGCTGTTCGACGGCAAGCGCGCCGTTGGTGTCCGCTATCGGCAAGGCGATAAAGTTTTTGACGCGAAAGCCAAGGGCGAAGTCTTATTGTCATCGGGCGCCATCGGCTCGGTGCAGATTTTGCAACGTTCCGGCATTGGTCCGGGCGAATGGCTGAACCAGGCGGGCATTCCCGTTCTGCAGGCTCTTGAAGGGGTGGGCCGCAATCTTCAGGACCATCTGCAACTGCGGGCCATGTACCGGGTGAGCGGAGTAAAGACTCTAAACGAGGTTTATTACTCCCTGCTGGGCCGCCCCCTGATGGGATTGCAGTATGCCCTGTTGCGGCGCGGCCCCATGACCATGGCGGCGTCGCAGCTTTGCATCATCACCCGCTCCGATGCCGCGCAAGAGCGCGCCAATGTCCAGTTCCACATCCAGCCTCTGTCGCTGGACCGGTTCGGCACGCCTTTGCATCGTTTTCCGGCCATCACTGTCAGCCCGTGCAATCTGCGACCCACCTCGCGCGGCACGATTAAGATCACGTCGGCTGCGATGGACGCGCCGCCGGAAATCGCGCCCAACTATCTCTCCACCGACGAGGACCGCCGCATCGCTGCCGACTGCCTGCGCCTGACAAGGCGGTTGATGGCGCAACCTGCGCTGTCGCAATACCAGCCGGAAGAATTCCGCCCCGGCCCTGAAACCGGCGACAGCGATGCCGAACTGGTGCGCGCTGCGGGCGATATCGGCACCACCATTTTCCATCCTGTCGGCACCGCCAAAATGGGCTTGGCCAGCGATCCTATGGCGGTGGTGGATGAACGGCTGAGGGTTCGCGGGATTGAATGCTTGCGGGTAATCGATGCTTCGGTGATGCCGACCATTACTTCGGGCAATACCAACACCCCCACCATCATGATCGCGGCCAAGGGCAGCGGGATGGTGATCGAGGATGGGAAGAGGGCGTAGTTTTCCTTCTCTCCTTTGGGGGAGCGCCCAAATGTCCGCTTAGCGCCAAAAGCGGTCAAAGATAGGGTGTACCAACGGCTATTTGATCGCGTTAAGCAGGGATTCGACCGTGGCGGCGTGTTTCTTGGCAGTTGTTTCGTCTTTTGATGCGATGCCATCTGCAGCCGCAGACATGGCGTTTTGAAGTTTCGTTTTGATCTCCTGGTCGCTCTCATCGGGGAACGCGCCCTTACCTTGCTGGGCGCAAGGATTCGTGTTGGTTTTATCGAAGTCGGCATCCTGGGGCCCGACCAGGCAATTCATTGCGTGATGCAGGTGCATGTGCGTTTGAAGGAGATTGGGCGCTGCGGCAGCGAGGCCGGCATGCTGGGCCGCGGTGGCAATTTGAGACTTGGCATCGGCATAAGCCGCTATGGGGAATGTCAACAGTCCGCTGATTACGGCAGCAATCGCTGTAATGTTAAACATATGAACCTCCCTTGAAGTTCAGGCGCTTCACCACCTAGTGCGATTTGAATGTAGGACCGAGATCACGATGGAGTTGGGCTGCGATGGGCTCTTGCTGATCTTTGAGAAACGCGTCCACGCACTCGCGGTTGGTGCCAGCCATCGCCAGCGCTACCGCCATAGGATCAATGCCTGCGCTGTTGTCTTTAGGGTCTGAACCGACCCTTTCGGTTTCCTCAGACACCCCGGCCCCCGAAAGCCAGATTTGCGGGGATTCAGCCACATTCAACTCCTCGGGGCAACGAGACGCTCAGTCCTTTGATTATGTTCGACATTTCCGTGCTCGGATCGACGCTCGTGCCAGCGACATCAGCACCGGGAGCTACCAAAACTGGTTCAGCTCCAATGTCCGCTTTGGGTCAGGAGCGGCCATTCAGGATTGGAAATGGCCATTGCCAGACTTGCGGCCAAACATTCGATTTTTTGTGTTCCTCATGGGAACGGCAAGCTCACGTTACTGGCGCTGGATTGAACAAGGTCAGATCATTGTGCAGGCCCCAGCGGTCGGCCCAGACCTGTTTCCTGCCGCTGGCGACATCCAGCATCAAGTGGAACAATTCCCAACCCACCTGCTCGATAGTTTTTTCGCCGGTGGCGATGGGTCCCGCATCCAAATCGATAAGATCGTTCCAGCGCTTGGCCAGTTCGCTGCGGGTCGAAACCTTGATGACCGGCACCGCCGCCAGACCATAGGGCGTTCCACGCCCGGTGGTGAAGACATGCAGGTTCATGCCGGACGCCAGTTGCAGGGTGCCGCAGACAAAATCGCTGGCGGGGGTGGCGGCGAAGATCAGGCCGCGCTGGCGAACCTTTTCGCCCGGCGACAGCACCGCATTGATGGCACTGGTGCCGGATTTGGCCACCGACCCCAATGATTTTTCAATGATGTTGGACAGTCCGCCCTTTTTGTTGCCGGGGGTGGTGTTGGCGCCGCGGTCCACTTCGCCCTTGGCGAGATAATCGTCATACCAGCGCATTTCACGCACCAGCGCCTCTGCCACCTCTTTGGTAGCGGCGCGCGGCGTTAAAAGATGAATGGCGTCGCGCACTTCGGTGACTTCCGAGAACATCACCGTGGCGCCCGTCCGCACCAACAAATCGGCACAGAAGCCCAAGGCCGGATTGGCGGTGAGGCCGGAGAAAGCATCGCTGCCGCCGCATTGCATGCCGACGATCAACTCCGACGCCGGCACACTCTCGCGCCTGCGCTCATTCAATATTTTCAACCGCTCTTCGACCTTGTCCATGATCCCGTCGATCATGGCGCCGAAGCCGACATAGACTTCGTCCTGCAGCCGCAAGGTGCCGGTTTCCTGGCCTTTCGGCAAAAGCCGTTCCGGCGCCAACTTTTCGCAGCCCAATCCCACCACCAGCACTTCGCCGCCGAAATTGGGATTGTTGGCCAGGTTCTGCAGGGTGCGGATCGGCACCACCGCGGCGGGCGCGTTGATCGCCACACCGCAGCCATAGGCGTGGGTCAGCACCACCACGTCGTCGACATTGGGATATTTGGGTAAGAGCTCGGCCTTGATGCGCTTGAGCGCGAATTCCATCGTCCCCGCCACGCATTGCACGCTGGTGGATACGGCCAGGATATTCTTGGTCCCCACCGTGCCGTCGGCATTGCGATAGCCGTCGAAGCTATAGCCGGCCAGGGGTTCGGGCTTGGCCGGCGGGCGGGTCGCCATTTCCAGCTGGTCCAGCGGCGGGGCGGTGCCCATCACCACATTGTCTTCATTGATCCAGTCGCCGCGCTTGATCGCGCCCTTGGCGGTGCCGATCACTTCGTTATAGCGGACCACATCGCCGCCATCGGCGATATCGGTCAGCGCCACCTTATGGCCCTGGGGCACGAAATGGTTCAGCACCAACCCATCGGGAAAGCTGCTGCCGGCGGGCAGGCCAAGGCCATTGACCACAATCGCCACATTGTCGCCGGGCGCGACCTGGATGCGGCGCGGCGGCTCATGCGGCGGCTTGTCTTGGATGTTCATGGCCCGATTATAGATGTCTTTAGCGAACCAGGCACGGCCGTTTGGGGTCGAATTTCCAGCCTGGGATCAGGAATTGCATGCCCACAGCGTCATCGCGGGCGCCGTCGCCCAGGCTTTTGTAGATGGCATTGGCCTTTTCCACTTCCGCCATGTCGATCTCGACCCCCAACCCGCCTTGGCTGGGAACCGCCACCAGCCCGCCCTTGATCTGGAACGGTTTCTTGGTCAGGCGCTGGCCGTCCTGCCAGATCCAATGGGTGTCGATGGCGGTGATATTGCCCGGCGCGGCCGCCGCTACATGGGTGAACATGGCCAGCGAGACGTCGAAATGATTGTTGGAATGGCTGCCCCAGCGCAGGTCGCGGTCGGCGCACATCTGGGCGACGCGCACGCTGCCGCGCATGGTCCAGAAATGCGGATCAGCCAGCGGAATATCGACCGAGCCCAGATCCACGGCATGCACCATCTGGCGCCAGTCGGTGGCTATCATGTTGGTAGCGGTGGGAAGACCGGTGGCGCGACGGAACTCGGCCATGATCTCGCGTCCCGAATAGCCGCCTTCGGCGCCGCACGGGTCCTCGGCATAGGCCAGGATATCGCCGCGGCCTTTGCATAGGCCGATGGCTTCCTTCAGCGACCAGGCGCCGTTGGGGTCCAAGGTGATGCGCGCCTTGGGGAAACGCTTGGCCAGCGCTTCGATCGATTTGATCTCTTCCGATCCGGCCAGAACGCCGCCCTTGAGTTTAAAGTCATTAAAACCGTAGCGCTCATAGGCGGCTTCGGCGGTGCGCACGATGGCGTCCGGCGTCAAGGCTTCTTCGTCACGCACTTTGATCCAGGCATCGCCCTTTTGATCGTGGCGATAGGGCAGATTGGTTTTTTTGCGGTCGCCGATGAAAAAGAGATAACCCAGCATTTCCACCTGATCGCGCTGCTGGCCTTCGCCCAGCAAGGCGGCGACCGGCACATCCAGATGCTGGCCGAGCAAATCCAGCAGCGCGCATTCCAGCGCCGCCTGGACATGCACGGTGGTGCGCAGGTCGAAGGTCTGCAGGCCCCGGCCGCCCGCATCGCGGTCGGCAAAACGGCGGCCTACGGTGCTCAAAACATTGTTCCAAGAGCCCAGACCCACGCCGATCACCAAATCGCGGGCATCTTCCAGGGTCTGGCGGATTTTCTCGCCGCCCGGTACTTCGCCCACGCCGGTATTGCCGGCGCTGTCGGTCAAGATCACCAGATTGCGGGTGAAATAGGGGGCATGCGCGCCCGACAGGTTCAGCAACATGCTGTCCTGTCCCGCCACGGGAATGACTTTCATATCCGTGACGCGTGGAGCGCCGGTCACCTGCTTGGACATAGGAACCTCAGGCTGTTTTCAACACCACGCGCTTGAGCTCGCCGGCGATGAAGCCATAAGCGACCATAGCGACGATGGAATGGGCGAACACAAATACAAGCGCCATATCCCAATTGTTGTTGGTCACGGCCAGAATGTAGCCGATGCCGATGGGCGTGAAGATGCCCGCCAGATTGCCGAACAAGTTGAAGACGCTGCCAGCCAGGCCGGTGGCCTCGCGCGGTGCGGCGTCGCTCATCACCGCCCAGCCCAGTGCCGCGACGCCTTTGCCGAAGAAGGCAATGGACATGAAAAACATGATCCAGCCCTGACTGTCCGTATAATTGCAGATCAGAATGCTGCAAGAGATCACGAGCCCCAACAGGATGGGAATTTTGCGGGCGGAGGACAGCGGCATGCCGCGCTTAAGCAGATAGTCGGACAGCACGCCGCCCAGCACCCCGCCGACAAATCCAGCAATCGCCGGTCCCGCCGAGGCAAAGCCGGCGCCCGCCAAGCTCATGCCGCGCGCCTTGATCAGGTAGATGGGAAACCAGGTGGCATAGAAATAGGTCAGCGCGGTGATGCTGTATTGGGCCAGGTAAATGCCGAACAACATGCGATTGGCCAGAAGCTGGCCGACAATGCCCCAGCGGATTGGCTGTGCTGCCGAGGCGGGGCGGTCTAGATTCACCAGGGCGCCGTTTTTCTCGATGTAATCATATTCGCGCTTGCTGATGTGCTTGTGGCGCGACGGCGATTGTACGATCACCCAGAACAGTGCCGCGGCAAGCAAGCCGATGCCGCCCATAGCGAGAAAGACGCTGCGCCAGCCATAGTCCTGCGCCAGCCAGCCCATCAGCGGGGCGAAAGCGACTAGGGAGAAATATTGCGACGAATTGAAGATGGCGCTGGCAGTGCCGCGCTCGGCATTGGGAAACCAGTTGGCGACAATGCGGGCATTGGCCGGGAAGGAAGGCGCTTCGGAAAAACCCAGCATCAGGCGCAGCACGAACAGGCTGATCAGCACCGGAACGAAGGCCAGCCAGGTCACGAAGGCCTGCAGGCCCGTGAAGATGGCCCAAAGAGTGATGGACCAGAGATAGACCGGCCGCGAACCATAACGGTCCAGCAGGGCGCCGCCCGGAATCTGTGCGACGGCGTAAGACCAGGCGAAAGCGGAGAAGATGAAGCCCAGCTGCACGGTACTGACTTCGATCTCTTTTGCCAGCGGCACCGCCGCGAAGGAAAGAGTGGCGCGGCTGGCATAATTGATCGAGGAAACGATGAACAGGACCGCGACGATCCAGAAGCGGATATGGCTGTTGCGCGTGTCCGCGGTTGTGTCCGTCATGCTTGCTCCATCCCCCGAAGGTGGCCGCTGAAACGGCCTTATTGGCCCAAAACAGGCACTTAAATGTTATGGGCCGCAGCTTGGCGCGTCCAAGCCAAAGGTTCAAGCGATCAATGCGCCCTTAGCATCAATCCGTTTCAGGCTTCTTCAAGCCCCTGGGCGGATTGCGGCTGCAACAGGTCCAGAAAGGCGCCCAGCGCCGGATTGTCGTTTTCGCTGCGCCAGGCGGCAAACAGTTCGACGGGGGCTTCGGGCTGGGTTTCCACCGGGCGGAAATGGACATCGTCGAAGTGCAGCGACATGGCCGCTTCCGGCACCAGTGCCGCGCCGATCCCGGCGCGCACCAACGCCAGCATGGAGTGAATCTGGCTCAGGGACTGGATGGTAATGGGTGCGGATTTTTCAGCCTCGAACAAGGTCGTCAGCATGTCATGGAAATAGCGCGCACCTTCGGCGGCGTACATGATCAGGGGCTGGCGGTCGAAGTGCTTGAGGGTCAGCGTGGCCTCGGCGATGCGCGGATCGCCCACCGGAAGGGCGGCCACCAGCCTTTCGCTGGCGACCTTCAAGGTGGAAAATTCATTGCGCGTGACCGGCGGCCGCAGCAGGCCGACATCGATGCGGCCGGTGAGCAGGCTTTCCACCTGTTCGCTGGAGACCATTTCCTTCAGCGCCACATCGATATTGGGTGCGTGCGAGGCGCGCTGCAACAAGAGGCGCGGCAAAAAGCTGTAACCGCTGGCGGCGGTGAATCCCAAAGTGATGGTGCCGGCCTCGCCACTGGCGATGCGGCGCGTCGCCAGCGCGGCGCTTTCGGTCAGGCGCAGGATGCGGCGCGCTTCCAACAGGAATACGCGGCCCGCCGGGGTCAGCTTGACGGCGCGGCTGGTGCGGTCCAGCAGCTTCACGCCCAACACATGTTCCAGCAATTGAATCTGCCGCGACAGCGGCGGTTGGGTCATGTTCATGCGCGCCGCGGCGCGGCCGAAATGCAATTCCTCGGCGGCGGCGACAAAGCAACGAAGTTGCCTAAGTTCGAATTGCGACCAGAAGGATGCGCCTGTCATGGGCGCACCCTATAGCCGGAATTACGGCCGTCTCAAACCGGCTTGGCGGTGTCGATCAGCCGTTTCAGCCGCGAAAACTGGTCCGGGGTCAGTTCCGTCAGGGGCGTACGCACCGGACCGGCCGACCGGCCAATGGCCGTCATGCCCGCCTTGACGATGGAAACCGCGTAACCCTTATTCTCGTTGCGGATGGCGATATAGGGCAGCACGAATTCCTTCAGCCCCTTCATCACTTTGGCATGGTCCTTGGCGCGCACCGCGTCATAAAAGGCCAGCGCCCATTCCGGCATGAAATTGTAGATGGCCGAGGAATAGGTGGTGACACCCATCTCCAAATAGGGAAGCGCGAAGGTCTCCGCGGTGGGCAGGCCGCCGACATAGGTCAGGCGGTCGCCCATCTTGGCATAGACCCGCATCATCAATTCGATGTCGCCGACGCCGTCCTTGAAGCCGACCAGATTGGGATTGCGGTCGCACAGCTTGGCCAGGCTGTCTTCGCTCAGAATCGCATTGTCGCGGTTGTAGACGATCACGCCGATCGAGGTGGCTTTGCAGACCGCCTCGATATGGGCCATCAAACCTTCCTGCGACGGCACCATCAGATAGGGCGGCAAAAGCAGCAGCCCGTCGGCGCCTGCCTTTTCGGCGGCCTTGGCCAGTTCCACCGCGATGGCGGTGCCATAGCCGCAACCGGCGATCACCGGGGTCTGGCCGGCGGTTTCCTTCACCGCGGCGCTCACCACCGCTGCCACTTCATTGGGGGTGAGAGAGAAGAACTCGCCCGTGCCGCCGGCGGCAAAAAGTCCCGTCAGGCGTTTGAAGCCCAAGAGCCAGGCGCAATGCTCGCGATAGGGGCCTTCCTGGAATTGGAAATTCCTGTCGAAATGCGTGACCGGAAAGGACAGGAGCCCCTTGGCCAGGATTTTCGCCATCTCTTGCGGCGACAGTTTGCTCATGCATCTCTCCTGAATTTTGCGCAATTTCCGGCAAAGTACGGGCAGGCTTCTAGCCGGTCCAAGCCAAACACGCTATCGACCGATGCGGATTTTGGATGGTGAGGCACGTCCGCGAAGCGGCAAATCGATCCAGTGGATCGATTTGAGTGCCGAACGCCGCGAGCTTGGGCGAGCGGCCGTGGCCACCCCAATAGGTGGATCGACCGTGGTCCCGGCGCAGTGGTTCAATGTCGATCCAATTTGCTCTATGAGTTAATGCCACAATAAGAGGGAAGCCGGATGAACCGCAGGGACATTCTCAAAGCCACGGGGGCCAGCATGATCGCCAGCACTTTGCCCGCCCAGGCCGCGCCCGGCTGGGACAAGGTCAAGCTGGAGCAGGCCGCCAAGCTGATGGAAGGCTGGATCGCCGATGGCCGGGTGCAGGGCGCCTCCATCCTGGTGAGCCAAGGCGCCAGCCTGCAGTTCACGCGCAATTTCGGCACCGCCAAGGGCAGCGAGCCGGTGTTCCTGCTTGCCTCCATCACCAAGCCGATGACGGCGGCGGCGGTGATGACTCTGGTGGACTCCGGCCAGCTCAGCCTGGACGACAAAGTGACCAAATTCTTCCCCGCTTTTACCGGCGAGGGGCGCGAGAGCATCACCATACGTCACCTCCTCACCCATACCGGCGGGTTGCCCGACATGCTGGGCGATGACGAAATGCAGCGCGAGCATCACGCGTCGCTTGCCGAATATCGTGACGGCGCGATCAAGGCGCCGCTGAAATTCGCCCCGGGCACCAAATATTCCTATGCCAGCATGGGCATTCTTCTGTCGTCGGAAATCGCCCAGAAGATCACCGGCAAACCTATTGCCGATCTCATGGACGAGCGCCTGTTCCGTCCTCTTGGCATGAGCCGCACCGGGTACGGGTTGCGTGGCCGCGCCAACGCGACCACAGTGCCAAGCCAGGCGGCGCCCGCCATGACCGAGGCCGGCAAGAAGAGCTGGGACAGTTGGAACTGGAACAGCGCCTATTGGCGCAATCTGGGCGCGCCTTGGGGCGGGGCGCTGGGTTCGGCCGCCGATGTGGCGCGCTTCTATCGCGAATTCCTGGACAAGCGCGGCAAGATTCTCAAACCGGCCACCGAGAGTTTGATGATCACCAACCAAAGTCCCGCCGGCGTGAAGGCTAGCGGATTGGGTTTCGACCTGCCGCCCAGCGTGGGTTCACCTGGCTGCGGTCCACGCACCTTCGGACATAACGGCTCGACCGGTACGCTGTCTTGGGCCGATCCCGATACCGGCACCATCTGCGTGGTGTTGACGACGCTTTATGCGTCGGCGGTCAGGCCGCATCCGATGACTCTGGTATCCGACCTGATCGCCCAGGCGGTGACGAAAGCCTGACTACTTCTTGGCTCGCTTGGCCAGGAAGTCGATATATTCCTGCACCGCGGCGCGGACGACCGGCAGCTTGTCGATATTGTCCTTCATCCATTGGACAAAGTCGGCTTCGATGGCCGGCGTCCATTCCCGGTCGATCTCGCCGGCGGTGTATTTCTGCTCCCGCAGCCGCAAGTGACCGAAGGTATCGCGCAGGCGGGTGTGCTCGGAATCCTGCACTATCTTCTCGGCCAGTTGCGGAGGAATGAACATCACCCCGCCGTCGCGGCCCAGCACCACATCGCCGGGCATCACGGCAGCATGACCGATCCGGGTGGGGCCATTGATCGCCACCATGGTGGAGTTCAGCGGGCGTCCCTCATCGCCGATGCGGCCATAATGGTGGGAAGGATCATAGGAGCGGTAATAAGAGATGAAGTTGGGAAGCTCTTTCAGGCCGTTGATGTCGCGCAACGCCCCGTCATAGACGACGCCGCTGCCTGAGCGGGCATAGATCGCATTGCCGACATTGTCGCCGATGGAGGGACCGCCCACCTTCAGCCCGAAATGATCGCTGACATAGACGTCGCGCTGCTGCAGCATGTCCACCGGCCAGGCATTGGGCCCGCCCTTGCGGCCATCCACCTTGCCGTCGGCTTCGATGACTTTTTGCAGATCCAGCCGGCCGGGAATCCAGGTTGAGGTCAGGGCCCGGCCCACCAGGATCTTGTCCCCGAACAGCGTGACCCAGCCGTCCTCATATTGCTGCTCATAGCCGGCGAAGCGCAGGGTGGCCCAGGCTTCCTCCATGGTGACGCTTTTCATGCGGTCCAGGATAGCGTCGGGCACTTTGGGGCGGCCGTCGGGGAAGCGCTCGCCTTTCCATTCCGGCGAGTTGTGGATCACTTCCTCGCGTGAAACGAAGCCTTGATGCGCTATTGCCGGTGTTGCAATTGCGAAGGTGAGCGCCGCCGCCTGCACCAGACTCTTCATAATTGTCCCTCCCAGAAGTTTGCTGGAATAATCACCTGTCGGCGGGGTCAAGCAAGCAAAATCGTTAGCGCTACCAATTCTCCCATGCTTTAGTCGCCGCCAACAATACGGGAGGGGCCGATGGATCGCCGTTCTTTTCTGGGCGCAGGTGCGGGTTTCTACGCGGCGCTGCTCTCCGATGCCAAGGCAGCAGGCACCAGCCGCGCCCCCAAGCTCAAAATTCGCGAGGTGCGCGCCATCCGTCTCAAGAATGGTTTCAACAGCCGCTTTGTACGCGTCTATACCGAGGAAGGGCTGACCGGCACCGGCGAGTGCGTGGATTCAATCGGCACCGAATATATCATCAACAACAACTTCAACGTGATGCTGAAGGGCCGCGATCCCTTGGACATTCAGGGCATCCTGGCGGACTTTTGGGGCTACCACAAAATCAATCTGGCGGGCGCGCCATCGGTGATGTTCGTGCATGGCCAGGGCGGGCCCTATCTCACCGCTGTCAGTGGCGTGGAGATGGCGCTGTGGGATTTGGCGGGCAAGGCCTTCGCTCTTCCCATCCATCATCTGATGGGCGGCAAGATGCGAAACCGGGTGCCGGTCTATCTGCATGCCGCCAATCCCGACGAGGCACGCAAGGTTCTGGCCGAGACCAAGACCCGGGTGCTCAAGGTCGGGCTGGATTATTCCGACGACAGCTGGTCGATCAAGAAAGGCTTTGAGCCGACGCGCCCCTATCATCTGCACATGACCAACGATCAGGTCGATGACGTGGTCAATTTCTTCGCCGGTTTCCGCAAAGGGCTGGGCAAGGAGGTCGAGGTCGGGCTGGAATGCCATGCCCATTACGATCTGGAGACCGGCATCCAGATTTGCCATCAGATCGAGCCTTACCGCCCGCTATTCGTGGAAGAGCCGGTGCCCAGCGATAATGTCGAGTCCATGCTGCGCATCCGCAACAACACGCGGGTTCCGATCGCGGCGGGCGAGAATATCTATACCCGCTACGGCTTCCGCCCCTTCCTGGAGAAGCAGGCGCTGTCGATCATCCAGCCCGACTTCACCAAGGCGGGCGGGTTGTTCGAGGGCATGAAGATCGCCAACATGGCCGAGACTTATAACGTGCCGGTGGCGCCGCATGGCGTCTGCACGCCACTGGGCACTTTGGCGATCACCCATGTCTGCGGCGTGATCCCCAATTTCCTGGTGCAGGAATTCACCCATTATCAAAACAAGGCTTTCACCGAATTGTGCGAGCCGGTGGAACTGGACGCCGAGGGCTTCCTGCCGGTGCCGGATGCGCCCGGTATCGGTATCGAACTCAACGAAACGGCGGTGAAGGAACGGCTGGACCCCGAATTCAAAATGTTATGAACCAACACGGAGGAGGAACAATGAAAAGGATTTTGACAATCGCGGCATTTATGGCGTTTGGCATGACCATGGCTGAGGCCCAAACTCCGCAGCCCGCGGACTGGACCATCCTGACGTTCAGCGCCAACTCAAACAAGCCGGCAGCAATCACCTGGGACCGCATCGGCGGCCATGACTGGTGCGGCATTCTCCGGTTTCTGGACCGCCTCAAGGGCTGCACCATCGACTCCGGCAAGGGCGAGGTGGGCTCGGTGCGCACCGTGATGGTCGGCACCACGCCGACAGTGGAAATCGCCGTGGCGCGCACGCCCTTGTCCTACACATACGCCCAGCCTTACACACCGATCTTCTATCACGGCACCATGGGGGTCGAGGCGGTGGACGCGACCCATTCCCGGATCGTCTATACTTTGATGTGGAACCAGACGCCGGTCGGTGACGCTCAAGCCCAGGCGGCGGCGCGCGAAGCCCGTCAGAAGAGCTTCCAGGCGGCGGTGGATAAAATGGCGGAAGCGGCGAACGCGCCTTGATCCGTGCGCGATAACGACAGAACAGCTTTCAAAAGGCGTCTTTCGGGGGAAGAGATAAAATGAACGCAGTCCGAACCAATATTCGCTGGAAGGTCATGTTTGCGGTCTTCTTGATCGCAACCGTGAGCTATCTGGATCGAACAAATCTCTCGGTCGCCGCGCCCGTCCTTCGCCAGGAGCTGAATCTTTCCCCGACACAACTGGGATTGGTTCTCAGCGCCTTTTCCTGGTCTTATGCCATTTCCCAGATTCCTGCGGGGATGGTTGCGGCATGGCTGCGCCCACGCCTGACATATCTTTATGCCCTGTGGTTGTGGTGCATTCTTCTGGCCTTGACCACCCTGGCGACATCCTTCGCCGCCTTGGTTTTCTTTCGCATTCCGTTTGGCATTGCCGAGGCTGTAACTTGGCCTGCTGCGTCCGTTCTGATGAGCCGGTGGTTTCCGCGGATCGAATACGCGCAGGCCATGTCGCTTCAAAATCTGGGATTGGTCATCGGCGCGGCCGTGGCGCCGCCCATTGTTGCCTTCATCATCGCGTTCTGGGGATGGAAGGCCGCTTTCATTGTGACCGGTCTGATCGCGGGAATATTGGGAACGCTTTTCTATATCTACACCAAGGACGATCCCGCCGATGACCCGCGCGTCTCGCCGGAGGAACTTGCCTGGATTCGCCATGACCAGATTCCGGAAGACGATTCCCCTTTGCCCAAGGGATATATCCGCATGTTGCTCAGCCGCCCGTCGCTTTGGGCGGTCGGCATGGCGAATTTTGGTCTGGATTTCATCAACTTCCTGTTTCTCACCTGGTATCCCACTTACCTCGTCGACCAGTACCACATGTCGCTCAAACAGATGGGTATCATGGCGATGGAGCCGTATATCTTCGCCCTGTTCACCGTGCTCGGCGCCGGCCGGCTGGTGCGCGCGCTGACCGATGGCGGCATGGATTCCAGCTCGGCGCGCCGGATGGTGATATTCGGCGGGCTCCTGATCGGCACCGCGTTCCTGGTCGTTGCGGTGAATGTTTCGGACCTATATGCCTCGGTCACCGCAATGTCGCTTGGCTACGCCTTTGTAATGTCGATCTTGGGGCCAATGTGGTCGATACCGGCCGAGCTATCAGGCCGCAGAGGCGCGGGATTCGCCAGCGGCTTCGTCAATTTTGTCGGCAATGTCGGCGGGGTTGGTTCGCCAATTCTCATGGGCGTGATTTTCCAGCAGTTTCATTCCTTCACCCCCGCCATCTTGATATCTGCCGGTATAACCATGGTCTGCGGGCTGCTGTTCATTCTGCTGTATCGCGCCAAGGCCGATAAGGAAGCTGTGACGCAGTTTCTTGCCTCATAAGCCGGGCTTCGGGGTTGTGCGCGACCAAGCAGGAGTGATCGAGCGGCAGGACCCCGAATTCAAGATTCTGTGACCCAATTCCCTGTGCGTTCGCGGGCCGCTATCATCGGCCGAGTCGCCATGGGAGGGGTGTGATGTTGCGCAAGATTTTGCTGGCCGCGGCCACCATCGTCTGTTTCACCGTCGCAGCGCCGGCGCAAACCGGAAATCCGGGCGGCCCGATAAACGACCGGCTGGGCGAAATGGACTATGGCGTTTGCCGTGGCGTCGATCCCAAATGTTTTCACGATTGGCCGCGCCCGCCCGCGGCGCAAATGCGCGTGCTGGTCTATACCAAGACGGGCGGGTACCGGCATGCCAATCTGGGGCCGCCCTTGCCGCCGGGGATCAATCCCGCGCTGGATGCCAAGAATGTGGTTCACCGGGAAATGTTGAAGATCGCAGCCGAGAATGGCTGGCGGCTGGACTATACCGAAGACATGAAAGAGATGACCGATCTCAACGGCTATCACGCCGTCATCTTTTTCAGCCCGTCTCGCGATATTCTGGACGACGGTGCCAAAACGGCGCTGCGCCAGTATATGCGCGCCGGCGGCGGCTTTGTCGCCATCCACAATGCCTTCGGCACGCTTTACAATTGGCCCTATTATGAAGGCCTGCTCGGCGGCGCGAACTTCTACAATCACGGACAGTTTCGCGAAGGCGACGTCGAAATCATAGATGACAAGGACATCTCGACTCGGGGGCTGCCTAAGCGGTGGCATTTCAAGGACGAGTGGTACAATCTCATCCCGTTTCCCACCCATGTGCGGTTTCTCGCGACCGTCGATGAGAAATCCTGGCCCCCGGGCAGCGGCGAAAAAATTGCGCCGCCAGGTCCTTCCGCGCGCTATCCCTATGTCGTCGGGCAAATGCCCGGCCATGGGTCTTTCCATCCGGTCGCCTGGTGCCAGTATTATGACGGCGGCAAGGTGTGGGCGACCACCTTGGGACATGACGCCGGCATTTTCGCCAACGACGACGCCCTGTTTCCGGGTTCGGTTGCGTACCGGAAGTTGATCGTGGGCGGGATCAAGTCGGTCATGGGGGCCGAGCCGTTCTGCCGCTAGACGCCCTTCTGTTGCGTCAGGTCGAAAATTTGCGTCATCGGCACCCATTTCTGACCCGGCGCGGCATGGGGCAGGGCCTTTTGAAAGGTCCACATCAGGGCTTCCCATTCGTCATACTGGGGCGGGATGTTGCGGGCGCGGGGATAGTCGTCGGCCACGGTGGCGATCATCACCATGCGGTCGCCGCTGCGCCAGATTTCCATGCCTTCGATGCCCTGGGCATGGATGTCGTCGACGATCTGTGGCCAGACCCCGCCGGGGCGGTGGAATTGCTCATATTCCGCGATTTTGGCCGCGTCATTGACCAGGTCCAAGGCAAAGCAGATGCGGCGGCTCATTTTGTTGCGCTCCCGGCAGGCCTTTGGACTATAAGATGCGCCAAGGTTTTTTGGGAGTTTTCATGGCCTCTTTCCTGCGCCTGCATCCGAGCGACAATGTGGTGGTCGCGGTGGCGGGCCTGTCGCCTGGTGACATTGTCGATGACGTGAAAATCCTGCGCCGGATTCCGCCGGGCCACAAGGCGGCGGTGCGCGCCATCAAGAAGGACGAGCCGGCGCTGAAGTTCGGCCAAATCATCGGTTTCGCCAATCAGGACATTGCACCGGGCGATTGGGTGCATGAGCATAATATCGGCTTTCATGCCGTGGACCGCGACTATCAGTTCGAGGTCGATGCCCGTGATCCGGCGCCGCTTTCCGGCGCCACCTTCCAGGGCTATCGCCGCGCCAATGGCAAATTCGGCACCCGCAACTATCTCGGCATTCTCACCAGTGTGAATTGTTCGGCCACGGTGGCGCGCATCATCGCGCGCGAAGTGGACAAGAGCGGCTTGCTGGACGATTATCCCGATATCGACGGCGTGATCCCGCTGGTGCATGGCCATGGCTGCGGCATGGACAGCAAGGGTGAAGGCTATGAAGTCCTGAAACGCACCCAATGGGGCTATGCCGCCAATCCCAATATGGGTGCGGTGCTGATGGTGGGGCTGGGCTGCGAGACCTTTCAGATCGCGCGCTGGAAACAGGCCTATGACATCGCCGAAAGCGACACGTTTCGTTCCTTGACCATTCAGGATTCCGGCGGTACCCAAAAGGCGATCGAGGCCGGCATCGCGGCAGTGCGCGATCTGTTGCCCGCCGCCGCCGCCGTCAAACGTGAAACCGCGCCTGCCTCCGAATTGATGCTGGCGCTGCAATGCGGCGGCAGCGACGGTTATTCCGGCATTACCGCCAATCCGGCTTTGGGCGCGGCGGTGGATTTGCTGGTCGCCCATGGCGGCACCGCCATTCTGTCCGAAACGCCGGAAATTTATGGCGCCGAACATTTGCTCACCCGCCGCGCCGCGCCCGACGTCGGCAAAAAACTGATCGAGCGCATCCGCTGGTGGGAGGACTATACCAGCCGCAATGCCGGCAGCATGAACAACAATCCCTCGCCGGGAAACAAAGCGGGCGGCTTGACAACTATCCTGGAAAAATCGCTGGGCGCCGCCGCCAAGGGCGGCACCACGCGATTGAAAGCAGTGGTGGAGTATGCCGAGCCGGTCAATGCCAAGGGTTTCGTATTCATGGACACACCGGGCTACGATCCGGTTTCGGCCACCGGACAAGTGGCGGGCGGCGCCAATATCCTTTGCTTCACCACCGGACGCGGTTCGGCCTATGGCTGCAAACCCACGCCGTCGATCAAGCTGGCCACCAACACGCCGGTCTATGAGCGGATGATCGACGATATGGATATCAATTGCGGCGATGTGCTGGACGGGGTTTCGATCCAGGACAAGGGCAAGGAGATTTTCCAGCACATCCTCAAGATCGCCTCCGGCGAACGATCCAAGTCGGAAAAGCTCGGCTATGGCGATGCCGAATTCGTGCCCTGGCAGATCGGCGCGACCATGTAGCGCCGGGCCCCGAAAACCGCTTAACTGCGGAAAACGGACTTAAGATCCGCAACAGGGGCCAGGAATGTCAAAGCTTCCCATCGTCGAAAAACGCTATGTGGTGGCGTTTGCGCTGACCTCCACTTTGTTCTTCGCCTGGGGTCTGGCATCGCAGTTCAATGATCTGCTGCTGCATCATTTCCAAAAGGCGCTGGATATCAGCCGCACCCGCGCCAGCCTGACCCAGTTCGCTTTCTATATCGGCTATTTCTGCGCGCCTTTGCCGGCAGCGATGATCATCCGCCGCCTGGGTTACAAAAAATGCATGGTGATCGGCTTGGCGATGTACGCGGTCGGTGCCTTTCTGTTCGTGCCGGCCGCCGGCCTGAGGGTCTATGGCGTTTTCCTGATCGCGCTTTACATCATCGCTATCGGCGCCGGCTTTCTGGAAACCAGCGCCAATCCCTATATCGCCATCATGGGTGATCCCAAGACCAGTTCGCCGCGGCTGAATTTCGCCCAAGCCTTTAATGGCGTCGCCACTGTGTTGGGACCGCTGGTGGGCGGTTATGTGATCTTCTCGGGCGTGGAATATACGCCCGCCCAACTCGCCACCATGACGCCGCAAGCGATCGATGCCTGGCGCGCGGAAGAGGCGGCGGCGGTGGGGCCGCCTTATCTGGTGCTGGGTGCGCTGATGGTGGTGATCGCCACGGCCATCGCATTGACCAAATATCCGCCCTTGCGCGGCGAGGTGACGCCGGAAGGTACTGGCTCGCCTTTCGCGGTGTTGAAGAAACCGCGGGTGCGTTCTGCGGTGATCGCGCAATTCTTCTATGTCGGCGCTCAAGTGGGCACCTGGAGCCTGTTGGTGGATTTCGCGCAGGAAGCCGCGCATGTGCCCGAACGTGTCGGCGCGCAAGTCTATCTGGAAGCCACCATGATCGCTTTCTGCCTTGGAAGGTTCGTGGGCGCCTGGCTGCAGCGCTACATCGATCCGGCGCGGCAGTTGGTGCTGTATGGCGGCTGCAATGTGGTGCTGTGCTGCCTGGCCGCCACTCTCGGCGGCTTTCCCAGCATCTGGGCGATGGCGGCGACCAGCTTCTTCATGTCCATCATGTTCCCCACCATTTTTGCACTGGGACTCGAGAAGCTGGGGCATGAGACCGAATTCGCTTCCTCCTTTATCGTGATGGCGATTTCCGGCGCGGCGGTCATCCCCACAGCCATGGCCTTCATGTCCGATCATCTTGGCGCATTGCATTGGAGCCTGTTTGTCCCGGCCGTGTGCTATCTGGTGGTGATGAGCTTCGGATTGCGCGCGCCCAAACTGGGGCATGTGGCGACGTGAGTTTTCCGCTTCGCAAGCTTGGCACGACCGGATTGTCCGTCACCGAGCTGGGTTTCGGCACCGCGCCTTTGGGCAATCTGTTTCGTCCGCTATCCGATGCGGTCGCTGCCGAGACCCTGGCGGCGGCGGAAAAGAACGGCTTCGGCTATTACGATACGGCGCCTTTTTACGGCTTCGGCCTTTCGGAACGGCGGTTGGGCGATGCGTTGCGCCGGCGCAAGGATATTGTTCTTTCCACCAAAGTCGGACGGCTGCTCAAACCGGTGCCTGGGGCGGTGGACGAAAAGCAGGTGCGCCATGGCTATGCCACGCCCATGCCCTTCGAACCGGTCTATGACTATTCCTATGACGCGGTGATGCGCTCGTTTGAGGAAAGTCTGCAGCGGCTAGGCCTCTCGCGCATCGACCTTCTTTATATTCATGACATCGGGCGTTTGACGCATGGCGACGCCAATACCGCCCGCATGGAGGAATTGACCAAGGGCGGCGGGCTCAAGGCGCTGGAGAAATTGCGCGCCGCCAAGGCGATTGCCGGTTTCGGCATGGGCGTCAATGAAGTCGCCGCCTGCCTGGAGGTGATGGACCATGCCCGGCTGGATGTGATCCTGCTGGCGGGGCGTTACACCTTGCTGGAACAGACGCCGCTGGACGATCTGTTTCCGCGCTGCGCCGCGGCGGGCACCGCCATCGTGATTGGGGGGCCCTACAATTCCGGTATCCTGGCGGTAGGCGCCAAGACCGCCGCGCCGCTTTATTACAATTACGAACCCGCGCCTGCCGATGTGATCGAAAGGGTGCGCAGGATCGAGGCGGTTTGCGATTCTCATAAAGTGCCGCTCGCGGCGGCCGCGCTGCAATTTCCCTTAGCCAATCCCCTGATCGCCAGCGTCATTCCGGGATTGGATTCGCCGGAACGGGTGAGCCAAACCATGGCGCTATACCGCCATGAAATTCCCGCCGCCCTGTGGCAGGAATTGCGCCAGGAAAAGCTTTTGCGGCTCGACGCCCCGACAATTCCAGACGGGCGCCCAACCCCTGCCTGATTTGGTCGCATAATCTCTCCCGCCGCGCTACCATTGGACCGGCATTGGAGCATTTGATTGAAACGAAAATGGCTTTTGGCGATCCCGGTCGTGCTGGCGGCGGCGCTTTTGCTGCTCTGGCTGGCGCGTATCACCATCGCCGTCCAATTCGCCCGCTCCTATTTCAAAAGCCACGGCGTCACCTCGTCGGTTGAGATCGGCTCGCTGGGCCTGTCGGGCGTTTCGGCGCGGTTTTCGCTGGGGCCGAAAGATGCACCCGAACTTTCCGCCGAGCGTATCGAGCTGCATTTCGATCCCTTGCGCTGGACGCCCTTTGTGACCGAGGTGCGGCTGGTCAATCCGGTGGTTCGGGCGGCGGTGGATGAAAATGGCGAGATCAGTCTGGGATCGCTTCAGCCCTGGATCGATTCTCTCAGGCAGCAGCAAGGCAAGTCACGCTTTGTCAGCGACGATCTCGCCGTCTCGTTGACGGGCTTGCGCCTGCTGCTGGCGACGCCGGCGGGGTCGCTGGAAGTGGATGGCGATGTCCAGCTGGTCAAGAATCTACCGGTATCCATCGCCTTGAGCGCCAAACCCGCAACTATTGCTTATCGCGACATCAAAATGGCGATGCGGTCGGCCAGCCTGTCTTTTGATCAGAAGGCGACAACCGTCAGCGCGCAATTTTCCGGCACGGTCACAAATCGCATCTTTGAAGCGAAAGGACTTGTGGTTCGCGCCGAAGCTTCGGGCTTAAAATGGACCGCAGCGGATAGCCGTTTGTCTGTTGCCGCCTCGTCGGCGCATGTGCAGGCAGGCGCAGATTCCCTTGCGGCGGGTCAAACCGCGCGTGCGCCCAGGTTGAATGCCGAGCTTCGCGATCTTTCGCTGACATCGGCGAGCGGTCAGATGGAAGCGGGCGCCGATATTGTGGCCGCTGTGGAATTCGGCCTGGATGCCGCCCTGTCTTCTGTTCAGGCGACCGATCCGGCTCTCGCCGCCGCCCTGCGCCGCAATCTCGATCGCTTGACCGCGACCTTCGCCGGTCATGCCGAGCGGCGCGGCGGTGCATTTCGCTTTGATCTGACGGAGCCGCTGAAAATCGCAGGCGCCAAAGGCGCCACGGTCAATGTGCCCACCCTGTCGCTATCGGGAAAGCAGAGCGGTGTGAACGCGGCGCTGGAAGCAAGCCTTGTCGGTCCCGGCCTGCCCAATGCCAAGTTGGCCCTGCGCAATCTGCTGTGGAGTGGCGGCGGGTTCACCAGTGATACCGCGCTATCCGCCCGCTTCAATTTCGCCATGTTGCGCGGGGCCGATGTGTCGGGGCGGGGCACCTTGTCCTGGCAGAATGGACAATATGCCTTCACGCCTTCGGGCTGTGTGCGCGGCGCCTTGGCTGCCTTTCGTCCCGGCGCCAGCGATCTGGCGAAGAATATCAAAGGCGAAATCTGCGCGCCGCCCAACCAGCCGCTGCTGACAGGCGAGGGTATCGCCTGGACTCTGACGGGCCAGGCGCGCAATGCCTCCGCCGATCTGCCTTTGGCGACGGTGCATGCCGAAAATGTCGTTGCCGGATTGAATTTCGACGGCGAGGGCGCGCCGCTCAAGGGCACCGCCACCATCACCGCCGCACAGATCGTGGACAGTGCCCCGACTTTGCGCTTCAAGCCGCTCTTGGGCAGCGGCACCGCTTCGCTGGCGAACGGCGTATGGACCGGGCGTTTTGCCGCCACCGATCCCAAAAAGAACGCATTGGGCGAGGCGGTCTTCACCCACACCATGGCGACCGGCAACGGCACAGCGCATATCAATGCGCCCAAACTGACTTTCTCGCTGGATAAGTTGCAGCCGGCGGATCTGTCACCTCTGCTGGCGGCCTTCCGCCGTGCCGAGGGCAGCGCCGCCCTGACCGGCGACATCGACTGGACTCGCGATGGCATCACCAGCCGGGGCAAGCTGACCGTCAATGCGCTGGACTTCATGACGCCCTTGGGCAAGGCGCATGCGGTGAAAAGCGAGATCAATTTCAGCTCGCTTTTGCCGCCGGTCTCCGCGCCCGGTCAGGCCCTCACCATTTCGCGCATCGATTGGACCCTGCCGTTCAGCGCCGTGGATGTGCGCTTCGGCTTCAGCCCCACCGCCATCCAGCTTGCCAAAACCGATACCGATATTGCCCAAGGTCATGTCAGCCTGGGGGCCATCGATATTTCGCTCGCCAATCCCAACCGCATCGCTGGCACGGCGGAGATCAAGGGCATCGAACTCAATTCTCTGGTGTCGGCATCAAACTTGGGCAGCAAGGCGAAGCTGGAAGGAAAAGTCTCCGGCAGCTTACCGTTCCAGATGACGCCGGAAGGCCTGCGCATTACCAACGGCCGCATCACCTCCGATGGCCCCGGGCGGCTTTCCATCAGCCGTTCGTTGTGGACGGATGGGCTGCGTACCGGCGGCACAGCGGTGAACTCCAGTGGCCTATTGGGCAACGTGGTCAAGGACACCAACGCCGAAACCGTGTCGGTCAACGCGGTCCAGGATTTCGCTTATCAGGCCTTGGAAAATCTCGCCTTCGAACAATTGTCGGCCGAGCTCAACTCCGTCGCCAATGGACGGCTGCAGGTGGTGTTTCACATCAAGGGCAAAAGCGATCCACCGACGCGCCAGGTGGCGGAAGTGGCCATTACCGACATCATTAATGGCACTGCGCTTTACAAGCCCATCCCGCTGCCCAGCGGCACGCCCATCGATTTGACCCTGGATACCTCCCTTAATTTTGACGAACTCTTGAAGTCCTATGCCGAAGCATGGTCAAAGAGTCTTGGTCCGGAGGGGCAACCGGACAAATGATGTTTTCCTGGAGTACAGCCATGAAAAAAACGTTTTTGGCCGCCTGCGCATTGCTGGCGATTGGCGCCTGTACGCCCACGATCCGGGTCGAGGTGGCGCCGATCAATATCTACGCCAAGCTCGACGCCGATGTGCGGGTGCGGTTGGACAAGGAAGTCCAGACCGCCATTTCGCAAAACCCCGACCTCTTCTAGCCTGAAGGAAGCCCGATCATGAGCAACTTCAAACAGATTTTCGCCGCCGCCGCCCTGGTGCTGCTGGCCACACCCGCTTTCGCCGATCTCGCCAGCGACAAGGCGGCGGTCGATGCCGCCAAGGCCGCCGGCACGGTGGGCGAACAGGCCGACGGCTATCTCGGTCTGGTCAGCGGCTCGGCCGACGCCGCTGTCACCGCCGCGGTGAATGAGATCAACAATGGCCGCCGGAGCGTTTATGCCCAGACCGCGTCCAAGTCCGGCGTGACGCCGGATGCCGCGGGCCAGGCCACCGGCGCGCAATTGATCGGCCGCGTTCCTGGCGGCCAGTTTTTCAAGCCCTTAGGCGGCGCCTGGACGAAAAAGTAGCCCTTCTCGCCGCTTTGCGCCCTTGTCAGCCGCATTGCCAAAAACGGCAATCCGCGCTTGACTAAACGCATAAAAATATCGGCCGCCACCAGGCCGAAGATCGAGGGGAAAGTGTGCGCCAGCTAAGTCTCGCCACCCTGTTTCTTGCGTTGTCGTCCGTCGGCGCGTTCGCCGCCGATATCACGGTCTATGCGCCCAACATCGTCGCCGGTCCGCTGCGCAAACTGGCGGAAAGCTGGACGGCGGAAACCGGCAACAAGGTCACATTCGCCGGATTCAATGTCGGGCGTGTCCGCACCGCGGTGGAAAAGAACGATCCGGGCGATGTGGTGGTGGCCCCGACCGGCAATTTCACGGAATTCGCGCCCAAGCTGACACCGGGCAGCGAGCGGCCGCTGGGGCGCATTCCCTTCGGCGTGGTGGTCAAGGCGGGCGGGGCGCATCCGGACATTTCCAGCCATGAAAAATTTGTCGCCTTCACCAAGAAAACCGGCGTGCTGGCCTATGCCGATCCCAAGGTCGGCAGCCTGACCGGCGGCATGGTGGAGGAGATGCTCAAGCGTCCCGAATTTGCCGGCGTCGAGGCGCGTCCCATCAAGGGCATGATCGGCGACGCGATTGCGCGCGGCGATGCCCCTTATGGCGGCGGCGCCATCACCGAGATCCTGATGGCCAAGGATGCCGAACTTGTCGGACCTTTCCCCGACACGCTGGGCCTGCATGTCGATGTCTCCGCGGCGGTGCTGAAGGTTTCCGCCGCGCCGTCCGATGCCGAAGCGTTCCTGCGTTACGCCACGCGACCGCAAGCCGCCCCGGTGTGGAAAGAGGGCGGTTTTATCGAGACACCAAAAAAGTAAGGCCGCGTTCTTTTGAGCCGTGAGTGCGTCGCTCGTCGCTCATGTACTAGTTGTACACATCGCTCCTCGCTCCTGCTCACGTCTCAAAATCGACGCGGCCTCAAAACGGCTTCATACCTTTCGATGCCCATGCGGCTTTCGCTTCGGGCCGGGTGAGGAATTTGATGAAGTCGGCGGCTTCCTTGGGGTGGGTCGAGCGCGAGGATACCGCCAAAACCGCATCCATATGCCCGCCCAATTCCACCGGCAGCGGCGCCACCACTTCGATCTCCGGCTTGTTGAGAATTTCCTGCACCAGCTGGATCGCCATGTCGCCTTCGCCGCGCGCCAGCGCCGCCGCGCCTTCGCCGCGCGAGGAGGGCACCACATGCACGCCGGCGAATTCCGGACGCTTGAGAATTCCGTCGATCATCACGCCTTGCATGGTGCCGCCCTTGGGATCGTTCACCATCACCGCTTGCGCCGTTTTCAACACCGCCGCCAGCTTGGCCACGGTGGAAATGTCGGGCTTGGGCGCGCCTTTCTTGACCGCCAGGCCCAGTTCGCCGCGCCCCAGCGGCGTGTAGGTGGCGCCGACAATGCCGCCATCCAGATACAGATTGTTCATCAGATCGCCGGGCAGGCCGACGACATCGGCGGCCGGATTGTCGGTCTTGGCCTGGGGGATGATCTTGTCCATCACCCCGCGCACGATGATCGCGGTATTGCCGCTTTTCTTGTTGTAGTCATCGACCAGCCCGCTCAGCGCGGCATTGTAGACAATGCCGGGGCAGATGATGCGCAGCTCCACCGCCCAGGCGGGTGAGGCGATCAAACTGGCGAGCAATATCGAGGCGAACAGGCGCATGATGAGATCCTATTTGTAGCGGAGAATGGATTGCCAGAAGCCGCATTGATGCGTGGCGGCGATTTGGGCATTGGTCTGAACATTTTTCCAGGCATCGTCCTGCAGGAAATAAGCGGGCGAATTGTCCCCCTTCTTCCAGCGCGGCCAGGGCGCGTCGCCCTTGCCATTGGGATTGCCGGTGCGCGCGAAATTCGCCCAGGCGGCGACCAGCCGGTCAGACAATTTGCGTTGCGTTTCATTGAGCGGCGTTGGAAGCCCGTCCGGTCCGCCATGATAGCCCAGGAAAACATAAGGGATGTCGCCGGTGTGATAGGCGAGCGATTGATAGCCGGGCATTTTCGGGAAGTAGGTTGGCGCGCTGCGGTCGTCAAAGCGGTACATGTAGATCGGGACATGGGGCGATAGGGCGCCTGCCACATACTGGCCGCGGCAGGTGATATTGTCGGTGGCCGCGCCGGTCCAAGCGGCTTGTGCCGTACTCTTCACGGGATAATGTGCCAGCACGGCCTCCAGCGTGCCCTTGGCAAAAGAGGGCGGCGAAGCGCCGGGACCGGCATTGCCGCCATAGACGGCTTTCATTGCGGTGCGATAATGCTCCTCGGTCGTGGGCGCATGATCCTTGCGGAAATATTGCGCGATGCCGATGTTGAAGTTGGCTTCATCCCGGGTCGTGCCGATCATGATCGGCATCTGGTTGAACCGCCCGCTGTTGAAGGCGTCGATCATCTGCTCCGGGATGATCTTTCCATCCACCATCGGGCCGTTGATGAAAGGGCCGTTGGCGCTGGGCGTGCCCGCCAGGGCGATGATCTTGCCGGCGGGCAGGGCGCGCAGGCATTTGGCGACATTATCGTCCTTGCATCCGGCAGCGGCGGCGAATTTCGTCCCACGCTCCTGGGCAATGGCGTGGGTGGCGACGGGCGTGTAGCCGCCGCTCTGGAAGATGGCGCGATGGAACAGGCCCTTCGCAGCCGGCGACACGATATTGGCCGCCGCCGCACCGGCACCCGCCGACTGGCCGCCCAGGGTGACATTGCCGGGATCGCCGCCGAATTGGGCGATGTTCCGCTGCACCCAGCGCAGGCCCGCCTGCATGTCCATGATCCCGAAATTGCCGCTGGCATTGTTCAAAGCGGGATGGGCCAGGAAGCCGAACAGGTTGAGGCGGTAGTTGAGGGTTACGACGACCAGCTTGCCGTCCTTGGCGAGTTTGGTGGCGTCATAGTCGTTGGTTTCGCCATCGACATAACCGCCGCCATGAATCCACACCAGCACCGGCAGCTTGGCCCCCGACTTCCCATTCAATAAGTTGTCGGGCGTGAAGACGTTCAGATAAAGACAGTCCTCATTGCTGTTGGGCGGTCCGGCAAAGGGGCCAAGGGTGGTGATCTGGGCGCAGGTCGGGCCGAACTTGTCGGCCTTGCGCGCCGCAGACCATTTGGCCACGGGCTCCGGCGGCATCCAGCGCAAGGTGCCAACCGGCGGCTTGGCAAAGGGAATGCCCAAAAATTGCGTCACGCCGTTCTTGGAAAAGCCTTCGACAGGGCCTTCCATGGTGCCGACCGGTGCGGCATGGGCAACCGCTGCCAATCCGCACAGCAACAGCAACGCCATTCCGATTTTACGCATTTCGCCTCGCTATTGTTTCTTGCTTTGGATATAGGCGACGACCTGCCAGAGCTCGTCCACCGTCATCTTGTCTTTCCAGGCGGGCATGCCGCGCGGCGTGCCTTCGGCGATGGTGTGATAGATCTCGCCCGGCTTGGCGCCATATTGCCAGCTGCCGTCGGTGAGGTCCGGCCCCATGCCGCCGGTCAGGTCATAGGCATGACATCCGGCACAATTCATCTTTCCGAACAGGGCATGTCCGGCTTCGATGGCGTCGGCCTTGCCCTCCAGCGGATTGGCGCTGTCTGCCGTCACTTGGGCCAAAGCGGGCGCCGCCGTCAGCAGAAAAGTAAAAGCAAAAACCTTCATCAGTTATGCGCCGCAGGAGGCACCGACACAGGCGCCGCTGCTCCAGCTTGGGAGATGAGTTGGGTTGTGCCGTTGCCGATGCCCATGCCGTCCACCGAGAAGACGTAAAGTGTGTTGCCGCCGGGCATGAAGCCTTTCTCGCGCCTCAGCACACCGGCGCCGCCGCCCACCCCGGCATAGACCGCCACATATTGGCGTTTGTCGGGTCCCACAAAAGTCATGGGCGCGGCGGTGATGCCCGAGCCCAGCTTCTGCGACCACAACACCTTGCCGCTGCGCGCGTCCACGGCTCGGAACCAACCGTCCATGGTGCCGTAGAACACCAGGTCGGAGCCGGTGACCACCGCGCCGCTCCAGACATAGAGATTTTCCTTGATGCTCCAGATGCGCTTGCCCTGAACCGGATCCCAGGCGATGAACTCGCCCCAATTGCCGCCGGGGCCCGCATGCCGCTGCATCTCCATGCCGTCATAGGGCGAGCTGGGAATGTACTGCACAATGTGGTTGGTTAGATCCATGCAGCTGTTGAACACGCCGGCATAAAGCAGCCCGGTGCGCGGGCTGAAGGCCGACGGATTCCAGTTCTTCACTCCGATATCGGGCGGACAGATATTCTCCACCTTCTTTTCTACATAAGGATGCGCCGCCTCGTTGACGATGGGCATGCCGGTCTTGAGATCGATCTCCTTGGCCCAATTCTGATGCCCGAAGGCCTTGGCCACCAGCACTTCGCCATTGGTGCGGTCGATGGTGTAGGCAAAGCCGTTGCGGTTGAAATGCACCAGCACCTTGCGGCGCGCGCCTTTCCAGGGAATCTCGATCAGCACATTCTCATTGACGCCGTCATAGTCCCATTCGTCATGCGGGGTGAATTGATAGGCCCATTTGGCCGCACCCGTGGTGGCATCGCGCGCGAACACCGCCGCGCTCCAAAGATTCAAACCGGGCCGCTGCGAGGGTGTGCGCGGGCCGGGATTGGAGGTGCCGTAATAGATGGCATTGAGATCGGGATCGTATGACACCCAGCCCCAGGCGGCGCTGGCGCCTTGCTTCCACATTTCGCCGGGCCAGCTGGTCACGCCCAAATCCTTGCCCACCATCCAGGGATAGTGAGGTTTGAAATCCGAACCGATCAGCATGCCGGCGTCGGGGCCGTTGTTGAAAGCCTTCCAAACGGTGTGTCCGTCTTTCACATCCAAGGCCTGGAACCAGCCATTGATACCCATCTCGCCGCCGCTGTTGGCGACATAGATCCGGTCGCCCACCACAAAGGCCGACATGGTCATGGTCGGGCCCTTGGTGACGTCATCCAATTTGACCCGCCAGACTTCCTTGCCGGTCTTGGCGTCGACCGCCACGGTACTGTTGTCCAGCAGATTGTAGATCAGCTTGCCGTCGGCATAGGACCAGCCGCGCAGCACCTTGTCGCAACAGGCCTTGCCGATGGCGCGCGGATCGGGATTGGGCTGGAACACCCATTTGATCGGCGCGCCGGGCTTGGACAGGTCAAGGGCATAGGCGATGTTGGGAAAGGGCGTGACCAGATACATGGTGTCGCCCACCACCAGCGGCGCGCCTTCATGGCCGTACATTTGCCCGTCACTGAAGGACCAGGCCATGCGCAAGCGGCCGACATTCTGCTTGTTGATCTGGGTGAGGGGGCTGTAGCGGGTGTTGGCATAATCGCGCGCCTGCTGCGTCCATTGTCCCGCCGGAGCATTGGGCGCGAAATTCGCCGTGGCGCCTGTGAAAGAGCGCTCCGCAGGCGCGGCATTGGGTTTGTTGTCGCCCTGGCTGTTGGCCGGAATGGCCGCGCCGCATAACAAGGTCGTAATCAGCAGAAGCTTGCGCATCTTGTCCCCCAAGTTCTTGCTTTTTCGAAAGCCTAGGGCGGCGGAATGGGCCGTGCAAGGCGAGGGGTTATGCCTTACAGTGAGGCTGGCGCGCAGCCAGCCGAACGCCCGAGCGGCGCTAGCGTCAGCGTAGTGCGCCGCGAAGGGCAAGGATCATGAAGCTAAAAACCGTTGTTTGTTGCACTGCACTCGCGCTGTTCGCCGCGCTGGGCGCGCATGCCGGGGTGATGAACCCGATTCCCGGCGATCCCATCACCATCGAAACCGGCAAATTGTCAGGCACCCTGCTGGATAGCGGCGTCAAAGCCTATCTGGGCGTGCCTTATGCGGCGCCGCCGGTGCGCGAGCTGCGCTGGCATGAGCCGATGCCGGCCAAGCCCTGGAAGGGTATCTTCAATGCCGATACCAAACTTACCCATTGCTACATTCCGCTGCGCGCCACCACGCTGAATCATTATTTCGGCGAGATCAGGTCCAGCGAAGACTGCCTCTATGTGAATGTCTGGACGCCGCCCGGCGCCAAGGCAGGCGACAAGCTGCCGGTGGTGGTGTGGATTCACGGCGGCGGTTTCCAGGAAGGCTCCATCAACTTCGACGTCTATAGCGGCGAGCTGCTGGCGAAGAAGGGGGTGATTTTCATGGGTATCTCCTATCGCGTGAACATTTTCGGCAATATGGCGCATCCCGAATTGACGGCGTCATCCGGCCATGGCGCCTCGGGCAATTACGGTTTGATGGACCAGATCGCCGGGCTGAAATGGATTCAGCGCAATATCGCGGCCTTCGGCGGCGATCCCGCCAAGGTCACGGTGATGGGCCAATCGGCCGGCGCCATGGCGGTGGACCTGTTGCAATCCTCGCCGCAAGCGCGCGGTCTTTATGCCAATGTCGTTGCCCTGTCGGGCGGCTATCACGGTGTGGCTTCGCCGCATCTGGAAAATCTGGCGGAGACCGAAGCCAAGGGCATGAGGCTGCAACAGGCAATGAAGGCCAGGGACATTGCCCAGATGCGCACCATCCCCGCCGATCAGATCACCAACATCGCCGCCGCCAACAAGATCACTTTCAGCGGCCCCACGATCGAGAATTATGTCGTGCCCGGCAATCCGGCCGACATCTATGCCGCAGGCAAACAGAGCGATGTGCCGTTGCTTCTGGCTTCGGTGGGCAACGATATCGGAAGCAAGACCGCGGTGACCGATGCGCGCACCTTGACCGACTACAAGGCCGCTGCGGAAAAGCTCTATGGCGCCGATGCGCCGCTGTTCCTGAAATTGTTCCCGGCCAAGAATGACGCGGAGGCGGCGGCGCAGGCGCAAGCCGTGGCGCGGATTTCCGGCTTCGGCATTGTGGCGCGCGATTGGGCCAAGGATGCGGCGGCTAAAGCCAAATCTCCGATCTGGCTGGCGCAATACAACCATCCGCATCCCTATCCGCCGGGGGTGGTGATCACCGACATGGACGTCAAGGCGGCGGGGGCCTACCACAATTCCGACTTGCCCTTCTGGTACGGTACCCTGGATTCGCTGAATCTGTTCCGCCGGACCCGCGACTGGACGCCCTATGATTACAAACTTTCCAACCAGATGCAGGATGTGGTGGTGGCTTTTGCCAGGACCGGCAATCCGGTGACGGCGGAGGCCAAAATTCCGCGCTATGATCTTAAACGTGAGCAGCGTCTGGTGTTCGGCGATGCCGGTCTGACGATCGAGACGCTGAACCCCAAGCAAGTGGACTTTATCGAAAACCATCCGCAGAGACGGAACTAACGAAGGAGCCTTATGATGACAAGCCGCCGTGAATTTCTAGCCGGTGCCGCCGCCGCCTTTGCTGCCGCGCCTTTTGCCGCCACGCCGGTGCTGGCCCAGCGCCAGCTTCTCTTGGGGCTTCAGCTCTATACCGTGCGCGCCGACCTGGCCAAGGATTATGAAGGTACCTTGAAGCTGGTCAAAGCCGCCGGTGTTCGCAAGGTGCAGGCCAACCTGACCATGTCGGGCAAGACGTCTCAGCAGCAGCGCAAGCTGTATGACGAGATGGGCTTCATCTGGGACAGCATCCATGCCAGCGGCGATGCGCTGCGCAACAACGCGCAAGCCACCATCGACGAAGCCAAGGCGGCGGGGATCAAGAACATCACCTGTTCCTTCCCGCTCTTTCCCGCCGACCGCGCCGTGATCATGGCCGGTCCGACGGTCGACGACTGGAAGAAGAACATCGACACCTTCAACAAGATTGGCGGCTTGTGCAAACAGTCCGGTCTCACCTTCGGCTATCACAACCACAATCTGGAATTCCGCAAGATAGGCGATGTGGTGCCTTACGACCTGCTGATCAAGGAAACCGATCCGGCGCTGGTCAGCATGGAAATGGATATTGGATGGGTGGTTGCGGGCGGCGCCGATCCGGTCGCCTATCTGACCAAATATCCCAAGCGCTACAGCGCGGTCCATATCAAGGACCTCAAGAGCACCGGCATTCCCAACGTCAACGGCAAGATGGAAAGCGCCATCATCGGCAAGGGCATCATCGATTGGAGCAAGGTGCTTCCGGCGGTGAAGAAGAGCTCCGTCACCAGCGCCTATTTGGAACTTGAGGAACCTTACGATCCTTCGCCCATCGGCATGGTCCAGCAGAGCGCCGCCTATTTAAAGGGCAAGCTCTGATCCATCCGTGCAGTCTGCAAAAGAAGGCGGCCTTTCGGGCCGCCTTCTTTTTATGCAGCCGCAGAGTTCCAAGTTCCCGCTCCTGTTAAGTGAAAAAACCTATATTGCATCGCAAAATCTCTGTCATATTGGCCGCATGCGTCCGGGGGCGGACGCGCAAGGTCAGACGGGCTGTCGCGATGAAAAAGTTTTTATCTCAATGCTTATGCCTTGCCGTGATGACGGTCACCGCCGCCGCCGCATCGCCTGTTTTACGCATTGCCGATCCCGCGCCTGCCGCGTCCTGCCAGGACAATATGGAGCGCGACAGTATGGAAACGGTGCCCGCCACCGATGATCCCGCGCCGGTGTTGATCCCAACCTCCGACGCCGGCTGCAAGGTGCCGCTAGCGCCCATTTCCGCCTGAATTGTTCCGCCCTGGAACTTCTTCGCCCCGGACCCGTTCACAAGCGGTCGCGAGGAGTGTTCCCCATGGGTCAAGCCGCTACTGTTCAAAAGCCGTTTCTCACCGATGTGAAGACTTTGCGTGAGCGGGCGCGCAAAAATCTCAATGACGGCGCAATCGGCAGCAACTATGTCGGCGACGTCGGCAAGACCATCGAGATTCTGCAATCCGTGCTCGCCACCGAATTGGTCTGCGTGTTGCGCTACACCATGCACTCCATAGCCGCGTCGGGCATCTCCAGCGAAAGCGTCAAGGAAGAATTCGCCATCCATGCCAAGGAAGAGCATGAGCATGTCTTGCAGGTGGCCGAACGCATCAATCAGCTGGGCGGCACACCGAATTTCAATCCCGAAGGTTTGCTCACCCGCTCGGCCTCGCAATATGTCGAAGGCGAGAATCTGGTGGACATGATCAAGGAGAATCTGATCGCCGAGCGCATTGCGATCGACCATTACCGCGAACTGATCCGGTATTTCGGCGACGACGATCCGGGCACCAGGACGATGCTGCAAGGAATCTTGCGCGTCGAAGAAGAGCATGCCGATGACATGCATGATCTGTTGGTGGCGCACGAAGGCACCCCAATGTTGAAATGACAGGGCGTCACCGCCGCGCTGCAGCGCAGCGAAGGCCAAAAGTCGCCCGAATGCGCACCCGCGGCGTATTGCCCTCGGCCCATGGCCGTATACACTCCCGGCCGCAACCCATGACGCCATAGAGCGCGGGTTTACTGGGGAGGTCTCTCGTGAAGAAATATCTGGCGGCGACAGCTGCCATTTCTCTGCTGCTCAGCGCGGCCACGGCATCGGCGCAGGTCGCCGCCACCGTCCAAAACGTTCCGGACTTGCCCTATGAAGCGGTGCCCGGTTTCTTCCACGGCATTCCCGCCGGCGATTATCTGGGCGAGCTGCAAGGCATCGCCTCCAATTCCAAGGGGCACATCTTCGCCTTCTTCCGCGGCCCCAATTCGCGGCTGTGGGAATTCGATCAGACCGGGAAATTCGTCAAGGAAATCGGCAAGGATTTCTACGGCTTCATGTTCGCCCATTCGGTGCGCGTCGACCGTCACGACAATATCTGGACGGTGGATGAAGGAACCAATGTGGTGACCAAGTTCGATCCCACCGGCTCCAAGGTGCTGATGGTGATCGGCCACCATCCCGACGCGGCGCTGGGCCCCATCGCCTCGCCGCGGGGCCCCAACGCCCCGGCGGAGAAATATACGCTGTGCCGCCCCACCGATGTCGCCTGGGACATGCAGGACAATATTTTCATCGGCGACGGCTACTGCAACAACCGGGTCGTCAAGTATGACAAGAACGGCCGCTTCCTGGCGCAGAACGGCAGCGAGAAAGTCGGCAAGGGCCAGAATGAATACAACCTGCCGCACGGTCTGCAGGTGGATCGCGCCGGCAATGTCTATGTCGCGGACCGCGGCAATGCCCGTTATGTGGTTTTGGACAACAATCTGAATTGGAAGACCAGCTACAACAATGTCGGCAGCGCCTGGTCGGCCTGCATCTCAAACGGCCAGCACCAGTATTTGTTCGCCAACAATGCCAATCCCAACGGCAATCCGCCGGGCAGCTGGTCGCGGACCGGTCAGATCTACAAGATGGAATTGGACGGCACGGTGCTGGGCAAATTCGGCTTTGCCGGAAAATTGGCGCCGGGCTTTCAGGTGGTCCACATGATCGATTGCCGCAATCCCGACATGATCTACACGGGCGAAATCGAGTCCTGGCGCATGCAGAAATTCGTCCTGAAGGGGAGCAAGTAACATGAAGCGTCTCGCAACCCTTCTTCTGGCTGCCGCCGCGTCTTTGTCGGTTCCCGCCGTCGCCCAGGACATCTCCTTCACCGGCTCGGAGCCGCTGCAATTGCCGCGCAATGTCTTTTTCGGCGCGGTGGCGGGCGTGGCCACCGATTCCAAGGGCCAGGTTTTCGTCTATTCGCGCACCGGCACGCCGGTCGCGACCCTGGGCGGCGCGCGTCCCTTTGTGCGCGCCGGCTCGGTGCTGAGCCAGTTCGACCAGACCGGAAAATTTGTCCGTTCTGTGGGTCAGAACCTGTATGGCGCGCTTGCCGCCGCCGCGGTGCGGGTGGACCGCAACGACAATATCTGGATCGTGGATACCTATAGCGGCATGGTGATCAAGTTCGATCCCCAGCTGCGCATCCTGATGATGCTGGGCAGAAAGCCGGAGTCGGTGGAAGTCCCGGCCGGGCCCAACAACGGCCGCGCCCCGGCGGGTGCTCCTGCCGCTTCGGGCATGCAGAGCGACTTGTTCGAAAATCCCACCGATGTGGCTTTCGACAATGACGGCAATATCTTTGTCGCCGACGGTACCGGCAATGCCCGCGTCGCCAAATTCGACCGCAACGGCGTGTTCGTGAAAAGCTGGGGCGGACGCGGCAGCGGCAACGACCAGTTCGCCACGGCGCGTTCCATCGCGGTGGATGCGTCGGGGAATGTCTATGTCGCGGACCGCGGCAACAACCGCATTCAGATCTTTGACAATAACGGCACCTATAAGAGCAGCATCACCACCGCGGGCAATCCCCAGGCGATCTGCATCTCGCCCGGCGCGCATCAGTATCTGTTCGCCTCCAACTCCAATCCCGTGAACGACATCGACGCGGGCGGAGAAATCTACAAGCTGGAATTGTCCGGCACGGTGGTGGGCAAGTTCGGCCGCGCCGGCCGGGTGCTGAAGGAGTTCAATGCCGCGAACGCCATCGATTGCCGTTCCGCCAATCAGCTGTATGTGGCGGAAATGGGCAACTGGCGGGTGCAGAAGATCAATCTTCCGTAATCAGGACCGCCGCGCCGCCCTCTTTGTATACAAGACCGCTTCGGATTAGCCGCAATTTGCTGCTGCTGCGAAGTAGAGAAGTTTTTGCGTCTGGGCCAAACCTCGCTAGGATCGCGCGCGCCAGACCGGCCAATAATGTGGGGAGGGGACGTTGACTCAAAAACATTCCACGCGTGGCGCGTGGCTGATCGTAGCGGCATCGCTGATTACGATGGTCATCTGCGTCTACGACTATTACACGCCCGAGACCGGCCTGATCGGCACAGGCGGCGTCGTGCTGGTCGCGGTCGCCGGCCTGCTGATGTTCCTGGCTTCGCTGGTCATGGCCCTGGTGCCCAACCGCTCCTGCGCGCTGCAATGGTTCCTGGTGGTGTCCATCATCCTGGATGTCATCGGCTCCTCCGTCGCGGGTTATTTCCTGGAAAGCCCCGTGATCATGGCCGCCCAGGCCTTGGCATTGATCGGCTGGTTGATGAACGTGATCGGCGACGCCGCCGACCGCAGCGTGGAGATTGACGATGTCGAAGATTAAAACCTTTGCCCTTGGCGCGCTGGGCCTCGCCGCCGCCATTTCCGCCGTCACCCTCATTCCCTCCATCACCGCGATCGCCCAAGGCGGCGGTGTGGTGGCCTCTGGCGATGAGCAAACCTGGGACGCCTTTGGCGGCAACCAGCAGGCGCAGAAATATTCCAGCGCCACCCAGATAACGCCGGAAAATGTGAAAGACCTGAAGCGGGCCTGGAGCATCCATACCGGCGATGTTTCCAGTGGCGCGCGGTCGACGACCTGGGGCGCGACGCCGCTCTTCGTCAACAACACGGTCTATGTCGGCACACCCTGGTACCGCATCGTCGCGGTGGAGCCGGACACCGGCAAGGAAAAATGGCACTATGCCACCCATGGCGGCGAAGGTCCGCCGGAAAATCAGGGCCTGAAGAATCGCGGCGTGGCCTATTGGGCCGCGTCCGAGCCGCAAGCCGGGCAGGCCTGCCAGAAGATGGTCTATGTCGGCACCATGACCGGCGAGCTGCACGGCGTGGATGCCGACACCGGCAAGCCTTGCGCCGGTTTCGGCAAGAATGGCGTGGTCGACGTCAATGCCTGGGCGCCCAAGAACAGCAAATGGAAGATCGGCCTGTTGCAGCCGCCCGCCGTCTATAAAGACACATTGATCCTGGGTTGGGCCGGCAACGACTGGGTCTACAAGACCGAAAATCCCGGCACCGTCTATGGCATCGATGCGCGCACCGGCGCGATGAAATGGACCTTCAACATCATCCCACCCGACATGGAAGACCAGACCGGCACCGCCAATGTCTGGGCCTCCATCTCGGTCGATCCGGAAACCGGCCTGGCCTTCCTGCCGACCTCTTCGCCCAGCCCGAATTATTACGGCGGCGACCGTCTGAAGGAGATGCCCTATGCCACGGCGACCGTCGCGGTGAAGGCCGAGACCGGCGAAGTGGTGTGGAGCCACCAGCTGACGCATCACGATATCTGGGACGTGGACATCAATTCCGCGCCCACTTTAGTGGATATCAAGAAGGACGGCCAAACCATCCCCGCCGTGATTCAGGCGACCAAGCAGGGTTTCCTGTTTGTGTTTAATCGCAATACGGGCGAGCCGGTCTGGCCGATCGAGGAACGGCCCTATCCGGCGTCGGACGTGCCGGGCGAAGTCGCCGCCAAGACCCAGCCTTATGTGCCGTATCCGGAGCCGGTCATCGCGGACCATATGCCGCCGATATCCAAGTTCGCCGATATCGTCAGCTTTGGGCAATGCAGCCGCTGGAAGGCACGCATTGATGACAAGGGGCGCTATACGCCGCCGTCTGTCCGAGGCGCGATCTCCTGGCCGGCCACCTTGGGCGGTGTGGAATGGGGCGGCGGTGCGCTGGATCCCGTCACCAACACTTATGTGGTGAACAGCAATGTCGTGCCGCAAATCTACAGCTTGGTGCCGCGCGCCGATGCCGACAAAAAATATGGCAAGGCGCAGCGCGACCGGGACGGCTATGCCGCCCAGGAAGGCTCGGCTTACGGTTTCAAGCTGGAGAACTTCCTCAACATGTGGGGCATGCCCTGCTGGGCGCCGCCTTACGGCAATCTGTCCAGCTATGACATGAATACCGGCAAGCTCAACTGGAAGAAGCCGTTCGGCGTGGTCCAGAAATGGGGCTTCTACATGCCCGACAGCTGGGGCTCGATCACCATCGGCGCGCCGGCGATCACCAAGTCGGGCCTGATCTTCATCGGCGCCTCGATGGACAGCCGGGTGCGCGCCATCGATGTGAAGACCGGCAATGTGCTGTGGAAGCATATCGTGGACTCGCCCGCCGTGGCCCAGCCCGCGATCTACACTTATAAGGGCAAGCAGTATGTCGTCTTCGCGGTTGGCGGCAACGGCATCCTGACGCCGCGCCTGGCCGATCAGCTGGTGGCTTTCTCGCTGCCGAACTGATGACGGGTTGATCGACAATCAAAAGGGCATCCGCTGAAAACGGATGCCCTTTGTCTTTGGGAGAAGAACATGACATTGCGCAAACGGGATTTCTTGACGGGATTGGGTCTTGCCGCCGGTGCCGGTTTCACTGCTGTCTGGGCGCAAGATTATCCCAAGGGCAAGGATTTGGGCGCGGTGGCGCCGGAAAAGAAAAAACCGATTCCCCACCGCAAAGTCACCACCAAAAATCTCTTCAAGGTACCGAACGCCTATCCCAACGGCGTCGCGGTGGTGCCGGAAGGCGTTTGGGTGGCCGAACAGAAAGCCGCCGGTTACGGCCAGAGCGGAAAACACGAGAAGGAAGCGGCCTGGCTGTTCGACTGGAACGGCAAGAAGCTCAAGACCGTAATGACCGACTCCTACAACACCTCGGGCATGTGCTTCGGCAACGGCCATGTCTGGATGGGCGCCAATGGCGGTCCGGAAGGCATCTACGAAGTCGATCTGAACGGCAACACCGTTTCCCATCGTCAAATTCCACTGGGGCCCAAGGACAATGGTGGCGGTTGCCATGGCTTGATGTGGCATGGCGGCAAATTGTGGATCGTGGCCAACCGGCTGCGCGCCATCCTGCGGGTCGATCCCAAGACTTGGGCGCCGGAATTCATGATCCCCTTCACCGCATCGCGCTGGCATGGCTGCGCCTGGGATTCCAGCCATCCCGGCGGCGCCATCTGGATGGTCACTGGCACATCCGAAATCAACCGCTACATCCGCCAGGCCGACGGCAAGCTGCACCACACCACCACCTGCGGTTTGGTCAAGTATGAAGCGGCCACCGGCAAGGTGCTGGAAACCGCCGAATTCCTAGACGGCACCGCCGATGCCCATGGCTTGGACATGCGCAATGGCAAGCTGATTTCCTGCGATGCGGGGGTGGGTCCGCCCGGCTTTGAGGGGACCGGAAGTCCCAGCGCCGGCTATGTTTTCGAGATCAATTTCGTCTGATTGTCGCAGCCAGCCTTGCCAACCGGCCTGACCGTACCCATTGTCCCACCCCGAAAGAGGTGGCCATGGCAAATCCTCGCGACAGCAGGCTGGATGAATGGTCGCCGCGACTTTTGAAGTCGCGGCTGTATCAGCGCATCCTGGTGGACATCATTATCGGCTCGCTCGCCCCAGGCGAGCAGCTAGACGAAGGTGCCTTGGCCAAACGCTATGGCGGCGGCCTGGCCGGCATTCGCGAAGCTCTGGCGCGTTTGTCGCTGGAGGGGCTGGTGGTCCGCCGCGCCCGGGTCGGCACCTCGGTGGCGCCGCTGGACCTGGTCGGCGCCCGGGAAGCCTTTGAAGCGCGCCGCCTGATCGAGGTTCATTGCGCGGGGCTGGCGGCCGAGCATGCCAGCGACGAAGAGATCGCCGCCATTCGCGCCACCTTGGATGAGGGCGAAGAGGCCATCCGCGACAATGATCAGGCCGCGCTGGCGGCGATGGACGAGGCCTTTCATGTCGCGGTGGCGGCGGCCAGCGGCAATCGCACCTTGGCCAAGATGGTGGTGACCTTGCACCACCAGACGGCGCGCTACTGGCTTTACGCCATGCGCGGACCCTCCAGCGACGACGGCATGGCGGCGCTGAACGAACATCGCGGCCTGGCCGATATCATCGCCAGCCGCAATGCCGAACGTGCGCGTTCGGAAATGCTGAAGGTGCTGGGAGATTTCCCCGCCGAAGTGAAGCGCAGCCTGGAAAGCCGATAGAGCACAATGACCAAGTCTGGCGGCTGGCTGACCTTGGGTCTGATGAGCGCGCTGTATTTCATCATCACAGCCGCCACTTTCGCCAGCCTGGGCCTTGCGCTGCCCGCCATGGTCGCGGAACTGGGATGGACCTGGACCGGCGCCGGTTTCGGCTTCACCCTGCTGGGCTTTTTGTGCGGCATCACCAGCGCCGTGCCCGCCACCCTGATCCGCCGCTTCGGCGTGCGCGCCTGTCTGCTCTCGGGATGTGTGGTGATGGCGCTGGCCTTTCTCTGCCTGGCCCGCACCGACGGTCTCTTGCTGTATTTTGTCGGCGCATCCTTGGCAGGCTTGGGCTTTACCCTGCTGGACTCGGTGCCCGGCACCTATCTGGTGTCGCGCCTGTTTCCCCGGCCGTCCTTCGCCATCGGTCTGTTCTTCACCATCGGTGGGCTGGGCGGCGTGGCGGGGCCGTTGCTTTATTCCCAAGTGCTGGGCGTTACGGGCGATTGGCGCAGCTATTGGCTGGTGGTAGGCGCGCTGATTGCACTTACTGGGGCCGTTGCCGCCTTTTTGGTCGACGCAAAAACCGAGGTCAGCCATGCCGCGGAGAGCGATCCGGAGATTTCCACCGAGCGCTGGACCATGCGCGAGGCGCTGCAGACGCGGCAATTCTGGATTATCGCGGCTGCTTACGCCGCCTTCCAGTTCTGCGGCATCACCGCCAGCGCGGTGTCGGTGGCGCATTTGACCCAGCATGGCGTGGCGGCGGCGGTCGCCGCCGGCATCTTGAGCGTGGAGGCTTTGCTCAATTCCGGCGCCCGGCTGGCCGGCGGCATTCTTACCCGCTTTGTCAGCGCCAAGAGCTTGCTGATCGTATCGCTGGCCTGCCTGATCGTCGGCCTCTTGGCCCTGGGCGCGGCCCGCACCGTGCCGATGATGCTGGTCTATGCCGCCGGCATCGGCATCGGCTACGGCCTGACGCTTTTTGCCGCGACGATTGTGTTGTTGGATTATTTCGGGCGCGGCCCTTATCTGGAATTGTTTTCCACCGTCAATCTGATCTCCACCGTCGGCGCGGTGGCGCCGACCCTGGCGGGATTGACCCGCGATCAAACCGGCGGATTCACGCCGTTTTTTATCGGTCTTTCCGTTATGGTGGCGCTGGTTCTTGTCGCCGTGGCGATGATGCGCGCGCCGCATAAGAGGCCGGCATGAAAGAGTTCGGCGTTTTTCTCCCCGTGGCGAATGGCGGCTGGATCGTCAGCCGCAACACGCCGGTGCTGGATGGCGGCTGGCTGCAAAACCGCGACGCCGCCCTGATCGCCGAGGAGGAAGGCTTCGATTTTGTGATGGCGATGGGCAAGTGGCGCGGCTTTGGCGGCGACACCGGTCACTGGGGTCACAGTCTGGAAGCCGTCACCATGATGGCCGGGATTGCCGCCATCACCAAAAAGATTAAAGTGTGGGCCACCCTGCACACAATCCTGCACAATCCGGCGGTGGCGGCGAAGATGATCGCCACTTTGGATCATATCAGCGGCGGCCGGGCCGGGTTGAATATCGTGGCGGGCGCCTATCGCGGCGAGTTCGAACAGATGGGCGCCTGGGATCCCGCGCTCGATCATGACACGCGCTACGACCTGACCGAGGAATGGACCCAGATCGTCAAGCGGCTGTGGTCGGAACCCAGCGTCACGTTCAAGGGCCGCCATTTCGATTTTCGTGATTGCGTCAGTGAACCCAAGCCGCTCAAGCCGCCTTTCCTGATCTGTGCCGGCATGTCGGCGCGCGGCTTTGAATTTTCGGTGCGCGAGGCGGACGGCTGTTTCATCGGCGGCCGCAATGAGGCGGAGACGCGCGACGCGTCCGCCCGCGCCCGCGCCCTGGCGGCAAAATTGGGCAAGCCGATCAGGACCTATTGCATGATGACGGTGATCACCGCCCCCACGGATGGCGAGGCCGAAGCCAAGGCGCAGAAATATCGGGAAGGTCTGGACGAGGGCGCGGTGCTGGGCATGCTGGAAAGCTATGGCGTTGCCGGAAATGCCATGACGGCGCGGGCGCAAGGGGCCTTCATGACCCAGGCGGCTGTGGGTTCGCCCGCCACCTGCGCCGCCAAGATCGAGCAATTCCTGCGCGACTGCGATATCGACGGATTGATGTTCGTTTATGACGACTATGTTCAGGGTTTGCGCGTTACCGCCCGTGAAATTCTGCCCGCCCTTCGCAAAGCCGTGCCATGAAACCCGATTGGATCGCGCCAAACCGTACCGCCGTGATTGTGATCGATGCCCAAGTCGATTTCGGCGCTCCCGATGGCGAGATGGCGCGGCGGGGGGCGGACATGACGGCGCCGCAGGCGGCGTTGGCCAAAGCGGTAAGGCTGGTCGACGCAGCGCGGAGCGCCGGCGTGAAAATCGCCTTTGTCCGTCTGCTCGCTCATCCTGGCGGTGAAAACAGCATCGCGCGCCAGGCCAAGGCGCGCCGCCACGATGACGAACCCGATCTGTGCGTGGAAGGCAGCCGCGGTGCCGACTTCATCGGACCGCTGCCCCAGGCGAACGACACGATTGTTTCCAAGACTCATTTCAGCGCCTTCGCCCGCACCGGCCTGGCCGATCAGCTGCATGCCCAAGGGGTGGACACGCTGGTGCTGGCGGGCCTGACCACCGAATGCTGTGTGGCGTCTTCGGCTTGGGACGGGTTCGAGCATGATTTCCATATTTTCATCGCCGAGGATGCCTGTGCCGCCTATGAGCCGGACCTGCATAGCCATGCGCTGAAAGCATTGGCCTTGAGCGGTGCCACGGTGGCCCCGGTGGGGGAATTCGCCGAAAATTGGAAAAAATCTATCTGAAGCAACAACATAGCTGTCACTGACACAGTGTCATTCAAATATGTGTGATAGCTGATGTAAAATGTTACATGGCATTTCCACCGGGAAATGCCTATGTACCCCGCCATGAGATGGGGCCGGACGATTTTTGCCGCCGCCGGGTGGGCGGTTTTTTGCACCAGCGCGGCTTGGGGGCAGGGGGTGGAAGCCATCACCGTCACCGGTGACCCTGTGCGCTTGCTGGAAACCCGCGCCAACAGTGCCGCCTTCGGCTTGGACAAGCCACTGCTCGAAACCCCGCGCGCCGTCACCCTGGTCAGCGACACCACCATCGCGCGCTATGGCATTTCCGGGATCAACGATCTCACCGCCATCACCCCATCGGCCTATACCGCCAGCTATTATGGCGTCGAAGGCGCGGTGTCCTTGCGCGGTACCCTGGCGGAAAATTATTTCCGCGGGTTCAAGCGGGTGGAAAATCGCGGCACCTATTCCACACCTTTGGCCGATGCGGCGGGTATCGAGATCCTGCGCGGGCCGCCATCGCCGCTTTATGGCGCGGGCAAGGTCGGCGGACTGGTCAACTTCCTGCCCAAGACCGCCAGCGCCAGCGATGCTTTTGGCGGTGAAGCGACCGTCACCTATGGCAGCTATTCCAAACGCAATGCCACCGCCCAGATCAGCACGCCGATTATTATTGGCGAGGCGATGGGCGGGCTGCATGCCTATGGCGAGGTGGACGACAGTTTCAGTTTCTATCGCGGCATTCATCCCAGCCATCAATTGATTCAGCTGACCGGCGGGCTGGACTGGGGCGCCTGGTCGCTGTCCGCCGACTATATGTATTTTCATTCCAACGGCGATGTGCAGAGCCCGGGCTGGAACCGTCTGACGCAATCACTGATTGATAGCGGCACCTACATTACCGGCCGCAACACATCTTTGACCGATGCCGATGGCAATGGCCGGTTGACCCTGAACGAGTTGGGCGGCAATCCCTATTTCTTCGATCCCAATTTCCGCGCCTTGGCCTGTGTCGCCTGCCAGGATGCGGCCCACCGGCTGGACAGCGGCTTCGGCACAACCACGCTCGACCCGCGCACCGTTTACACCGCGCGCGGCGTGGACTTCTCCAACACCATCACCCATACGGCCTTCCTGGAACTGGCCCGCGACCTGGACGAAGGCGAAAGCTTGCGCCTGCAGCTGTTTGGCGACACGCTGCAAAATGACCGCTTTGTCTCTTACGGCTTTCCCGGTTCCTATCGCACCCAGATCGGGGAGCTGCGGCTGCGCTATGACCTCAAACGCGATTTCGGCCTGCTGAAAACCCAGACCATGGCGGGCCTGTCCTATCGCCATGTCCATGCCATCGGCAAGGAAAGCTTCAACAGCGGTGTGATCGCGCTGGACCGCCGCGACATCAGCCGCGGCGCGGCCGCCAATGACATTATCGATTCTCCCTTCAATAGCGATCCGCCGGGTGTGATTGGCCTGGGTTGGGAAAATGACGTGCGTACCAACAGCGGCGATGCGGGTGTTTTCGTCACCACGGATTTGAACTGGAATGACAGTTTGGACCTGGTCCTGGGCGGGCGTTACGACGATTACAATGTGCGTTCGGTCGATCTGGGGATGTTGGCTTTTGAGCCCGCCAGCGGTCGCGGCAATGCCGGACGCTTCACCTATTCCGCCAGCCTTTCCTACAAGACGCCTTGGGGGCTGGTGCCCTATGTCACCACCGCCAAATCGTCGGCGCTGGAAATCGGTCAGGCCAGCCAGGTTCTGACCAGCCTGCTGGCGGCGCGCGACTGGCTGTCCAATTCCTTCCTCAATGAAGTGGGCGTGAAATTCACCGCCCTGGACGGCCATCTGGTCGGCAGTGTGGATTGGTATGTCCAGAACCGCACCCAGCTCAGCCAGGGCGGCGGCGTCACCAACGTGATCGGCACCCGTGCCAAGGGTGTGGAGGCGGAGTTGCGCTATGTCGCCACCCCCAATCTCAGCCTGACCCTGGCGGGCTCGCTGCAGCACACCACCATCAAGGGGCCGGATCACAGCTTCTCCTACGTTCCGGCGCGCACCTACAGCGTTACCCCGCAAAATGGTTTCGGCGGCAGCTATATCGTTTTCGATTTTTCCACTTTGCCGGGCCGCGGCGGCGATTATGAGAACACTTTGCTGCCGCATGCGGTGATCAGCCCCTATGTCACCTGGTCTAGTGATGCGGAGTCCTGGGGCAGTTGGGGTGCCACCTTCGGCGGCACCTATGTCGGCAAGACCGAGCAGCCGGTGCCCGGCCCCATCCGCTATCCCTCCTATGTCACCTTGAACGCCTCGGCCTTTGTGCAATGGGATGTGTGGGAAGCCGATGTGAATGTGAACAATCTGGGTGACGAGCGTTACTTCACACCCGGCGCCGACACCTATGCCAATCTCAGCGCTTTGCCGGGTGTGGGCCGCACCTGGAAAGTCACATTCAAGCGATTGTTCTAGTCGCCGGGCGTGCCTGGTGTCCGGATTCCGAAATTCGCGCGGTCCGCTATATAGAACTCTGGGCGAATTTCGGAATCGACGGACACTAGCAATTATTGAATCCGGTGTCGCTTTGGTCTTCGAAGTTCGCTTGGAGGCTTATATCAATGGTTGGCGAACTTCGAAAACCGCGACACCGGGCTCGCCTCATGAAAAAGCTTGCGCTGCCCTTGCTGTTTTGTGTCGTTCCGGTGACGGCGCAGGCTGCCGGCAGCGCCTGGGTGCAGGCGACCGCAACAGGTTACGAGGCGCGGCTTGTCACCGACGCAACCGCCTGCCCCCTATTGCATACCGACAAGGGTGACGTGGCGATGGCCGCGCGCGCCGTGGCAAACAACAATTTCCCGCAAGTTTGTGCCGCCGCCATTCCGGCCGGCGCGGTGCGCGGCGACATTGCCGGCGCGGCGCTGCCGCTGCCGGCCGCCAAGCCCGAGCGTATCCTGGTCTTGGGCGATACCGGCTGCCGTATCAAAGGCGCGGCGATCCAGGCCTGCAACGATCCGGACAAATGGCCTTTTCCGCGCCTGGCCGCCGCGGCGGCGGCGCTGAAACCGGATCTGGTGATCCATGTCGGCGACTATCTCTATCGCGAAAGTCCGTGCCCGCCGGGCAACCAAGGCTGCGCCGGGTCGCCCTGGGGTGATAACTGGACCACCTGGCAGGCGGATTTCTACAGCCCGGCGGCACCGCTGCTGGCGGCGGCACCCATCGTGCTGGTGCGCGGCAATCATGAAGATTGCAGCCGGACCGGCCCCGGCTGGCTAAGGCTGCACGGCCCATCGGCCTTTGACCCCGCCGCGCCCTGCATCCCGCACCTTCCGGTTTACACGATCGACCTCGGGGCGGTGCGGCTGGCGGTGATGGACGACGCCACCGCCCAGGACACCGAACTCAACCGCGACGACTCCCCGGTCTATGCCGCGGAGCTGACGGGACTTGCCGCCATCCCCGCGCCGGTCTGGTTTGTTCATCACCGTCCGATCTGGGCGGCGGTCACCGGCCCCTTGGGTATTCCCATCGGCGGTAACCTGGCCTTGATCGATGCCGTGCGCCTGACCAGCTTGCACGGCGAGCCGCCGATCGCTTCCACCGTCGAGCTGATGCTGTCAGGCCATATCCATAGCTTCGAGGCGATTAACTATGCCGGGCCTGTCCCGCCCCAGATCGTGGCGGGCAATGGCGGCGACAATCTCCATGCCACCCCGGAAAATCTCAGGGGCGCGCAATTCCAAGGTCATTCCGGCGTGACCGTCGCTGACGGCCTGTCAGTGGACGGCTTCGGTTTTCTGCTGATGACCCGCACCGAAGGCGGTTGGTCAATCGATCTTTACGATCCGGCCGGCAAAGCGACCGGCCAATGCCGTTTCACCACAGCGCAAGACGGCAAGCGCAGCCGTCTCGACTGTCCAAAAAAATAAACTGAAACTACCAACCGCTTTGTCAAAGTCCCGCCGTGATTCAGGCGTGCGCTTACATGTGCGCAACACTAGGCTCTGCGCACAGACTCGGGACATCACATGAACAACAATCGGCGGCTTCTTTTCATTGTCGGCGGCGGACTTGGCGCGCTTATCCTGTTGGCACTGGCGGCGATCTACTTCATCGGCGCGCGAAGCGGCGACCAGAATGCCGGCGTTCTGGCGCGGCTGCAGAGCGGCATTTCGGTTGTCACCGGTGCGGCGACCGGCACGCCCATAACCGCCAGCGGGCCTTTTGCCTTCCGCCGGCTGGAGATCGACGTCACCAAATCCCAGGCCGAGGCTTGCCTGGTCTTCACCCGGGCCTTGGATGCCAGCGGCAGAACCCATTATGAAGACTATCTCAGCGTCGATCCCAGTGTCCGGATCGCGGCAAGGGTGATGGACGCACGCCTCTGCCTGGCCGGCCTGGACTTCGGCACCACTTACAACCTCGCCCTGAAGGCGGGATTGCCCTCGGCCGGCAGCGACAAGCTGCTGGAAGCCGAAACGGTGCCGGTGGAGCTGCGGGACAAGCCTTCCCTGGTGCGTTTTTCCGGCGGGATCATCCTGCCGCGGGAAAACACCGCCGGCGTGCCGGTCACCACGGTCAATGTCGGCAAGCTGTCGCTGAAGATCATCCGGGTGGGCGACCGGCTCTTGTCGCAGATCCAAACCGGCACCGTCGACAATGCCACCCTCTACAATTGGGGTATCCGGGAGCTGGAAAACAATCAGGGCACCCTGGTTTGGCAGGGCACCATGGCGGTGGACAATCTCAAGAACGACACCGTCGTGACCCTGATTCCCATCCGCGACTTGCTGAAAAGCAGCAAGCCCGGCGCCTATGTGCTCTTGGCGCAGGACGCGGCCAAAAAGTCCAACGATGAGGACGATTATCGCCGGGTCATGGCGATGCAATGGGTGGTGGACAGCGATATCGCCCTTACCAGCTTTGCCAGCGCCAATGCCGCCACCGGCGGGGGCCTCAGCGTTTTCGCCCGTTCCTACAATCGCGCCACCGCGATCCCGGCCGTCAAGCTGACCCTGGTGGCGCGCAACAATAGCGTGCTGGCGAACGCCACCACCGACGGCAGCGGCAGGGCGGATTTCGATGCCGGCCTGTTCAAGGCGACCGGCGGCGACGAACCCATCATGGTGATGGCCTATGGCCCGGACGGGGATTTCAGCTTCTTGGACCTGCGGCGCGCCGCTTTCGATCTGGCCGACCGGGGTGTTGGCGGACGCTCGTCGCCCGGTCCGGTCGATGCATGGCTCTATACCGAGCGCGGAATTTACCGCCCCGGCGAGACGGTTCGGGCGGTGGCGATGCTGCGCGACCGCGTCGGCGCCGCCTTGACCGCGCCGCTCACCTTGGTGGCGCAACGCCCCGACGGCATCGAAGTGGGCCGCATCACGGTCAATGGCGACAAGCTGTCGGCCGGTAGCGCCGGATGGAATCTGCCCTTGTCGCAGGGCGCAACGCATGGCCGCTGGCAGATTTCCGCTTATATCGATCCCAAGGCCAAAGAGGTGGGCCGGGTTCAATTCGATGTGGCGGACTTTGTCCCGCAGCGGCTGAAAGTGACCCTGACCGCGCAAGAGAAGAGTCTCAAGCCCGGCGGGAATTTCCACATCCGGGCCGAGAGCCGCTTCCTTTACGGCGCCCCGGCAGGGGATTTGTCGGGTGACGGCGAAGCCACCATAGAAGCGGACTCCAATCCCTATCCGCAGCATCATGGCTTTCAGTTCGGCCGGGTGGACGACAGTTTCTCCGAAACCAAGGTCGACCTGGCGGTGCCCACAACCGATGCCGCCGGCATCAGCACCATTACCGGCAATACCGGCGCACTAGCCGACACGACCTTGCCCTTGAAAGCCACGGTGCGGATTTCCATCCATGAGCCGGGCGGACGCACCACCGACAAGACCGTCACCATTCCCATCCGCACCCATGACGCGATGATCGGTATCCGCCCGCAATTTGACGACGGGCAGGTCGCCGAAAATGCACGCGCCGGCTTTGAAGTGATCGCGGTGGATGCCGAGGGAAAGCGTATTGCCCTGGACGGCCTGACCTATAGCTGGGTGCGTGAAGACACCACCTATCAGTGGTTCCAGAGCAATGGCGAATGGCGATATCAGCCCAGCACCCGCGACCGGCTGGTCTCCAGCGGTGGCTTGCGGGTGGCCGCGGGCGCCAGTGCCCGGCTGGAGCAGGCACTGCCTTGGGGTTCCTACAGGCTGACAATCAGCGAACCCAAATCCGGAACGTCGTCTTCCTTCCGTTTTTATTCCGGCTGGTCTGCTTCCGGCGCGGGTGACCGTCCCGACCGCATTCCGGTCGCCGCCGACAAGCCCAGCTATGCGCCGGGCGCGGTGGCCCGCGTTCGCATCAAGCCCGACGGCAATGGCAAGGCGCTGGTGGTTGTCGCGGGAGACAGGCTGTTCTCGTCCAGGCTGATCGATGCGCCCGCCGCCGGTGCGACCGTGGATATTCCGGTCTCGGCCGATTGGGGCGCGGGCGCCTATGTGCTGGTGACCAGCTACCGGCCGCTGGCCGATGTCAAAGGGCGCGAACCGGTCCGCTCCATCGGCGTCGCCTGGCTGGCGGTGGACAATGCGCCGCGCACGCTCAAACTCACGGTGGGAGGCGCGCCGAAGATCTTGCCGCGCCAGAAACTCACCATTCCGATCAATGTCGCCGGTCTCAGCTCAGGCGAAGAAGCCTATGTCACCCTGGCGGCGGTCGATGAAGGCATCCTGCAGCTCACCGATTTCAAATCGCCCGATCCGGTCGGCTATTATTTCGGCAAGCGCCGGTTGGGCGTGCTGGTGCGCGACGATTACGGGCGGTTGATCCGCGCCGAGAAAGGCGCGCTGGGCGCGCTGCAACAGGGCGGCGACGGATTCGGTGGGCGCAGTCTGGCGGTGGTACCGCAAAGGACCGTGGCGCTGTTCAGCGGCTTGGTGAAAGTGGGCGCCGGCGGCGTCGCAAATATCCCGCTGGATGTGCCGGACTTTAATGGCTCCTTGCGCCTGATGGCGGTGGCCTGGAGCGGCAACAAACTGGGGCATGGCGACCGGATGCTGATCGTCCGCGATCCGGTGGTGGCCGATCTGGTTCTGCCGCGCTTCCTGGCGCCCGGAGACGCTGTCGCTGCCGGTTTGAATCTGGACAATGTGGAAGGCGGTGCGGGAACCTATATCGCCACCATCCAGACGCGCGGGCCGCTTTCATTGCCTTCGGGCGCGCGAACGGTCGTGAACCAGACCTTGCAGCGCGGACAACGGACATTGCTGCCGGTGCAGTTGCGCGGCGCGGGACTTGGCATTGCCGACATCTCTCTGGATGTCCGGGGCCCCGGCGGTTTCCATGTCAGTCACAATTGGCCGATCCAGGTGCGCCCCGCCCAGCTCGATGTCACGCATGAGGAAGATGCGCCGATTGCCGCCGGCGCCAGCTATGTCGCCGACAAACGCCTTGTCAGTGACCTGGTCGGATCGACCGCCAATGTCAGTCTCACCGTCTCCGCGGCGCATGGCTTCAGCAATGTTTCGGGACTGCTCAAATGGCTGGACAAATATCCTTATGGCTGCCTGGAACAGACCAGCAGCCGCGCTTTGCCGCTGCTTTGGTTCAACGATATGGCCGACCTGGTCGGCTATCCCAAGGATGAGGCGCTGCACGGCCGGGTGCAGGAATCGATCGATGCCATTCTCGACATGCAGAATTATGCGGGCAATTTCGGCTTGTGGGGGCCGGGCGAGGATGCCGAGAATTTCATCAGCATCTATGCCCTGGATTTTCTCACCCAGGCCCGGGCCAAAGGCTATGTCGTGCCCAATGACGCCATGCGCCGCGGCATGGATTGGCTGAGATCCACGGCGTCCGAGGATGGCAGCGACCTGTCCCGGGCTTATGCCTTTTATGTGCTGGCGCTCAACGGTCAGGCCAATGTCAGTGACCTGCGTTACTTCAGCGATACCAAGGTCACCGGCATGTATTCCGCCCTGGCCGCGGCGCTGACCGGCGCCGCCGCCAATCAGGTCGGGGACCGCGCCCGCGCCACCTACGGTTTCGACAAGGCGCGCAGCCTGATCGCAAAAGCGGACGTGATGTCCTACGCCAACGCCTATACGCAGCACAATTATTGGTACGAGTATGGCTCGGTGTTGCGCGATCTGTCCGGTGTGCTGGCGCTGGCGGCGGAAAATGGCCGCGCCGATCTGGTGCCTTTCCTGCTGGATCGTGGCAAGTCGCTGGACACGCATATTGAGTATACCAGCACGCAGGAAAAAGGCTGGATGCTGCGCGCCGCCTATGCCCTGACGCGCCAGAAGCTGCCTTTGGATGTCACGGTGAATGGCACGCCCGCCACCCCGCGCCGCGGCGCGGTGCGGTTGACGCCCAGCCCCGCTCAGCTCAATAGCGGTATCACCTTTGTGAACCGGAGCGATGCAGGGGTATGGCGCGTCAGCGCCGTGACCGGCACACCCAGCGCGGCGCTGCCGCCGGCCGAAAATGGCGTCACGGTGAGCAAGAGCATCTGGACCATGTCGGGAGCGCCCGCCGATCTCGCCAATCTGCGCCAGAATGACCGGGTGATTGTGCAGATATCCGGCACCGTTCCCGAAGGGGTGCACCGCCAGATGGGCATCATCGATCTTTTGCCCGCGGGTCTGGAGATCGAGCAGCCTCTCAAAGGCGCCGATGCCAAGGCCTATTCTTTCCTGGGCAGCCTGACCGATGCCAATATGCAGGATGCCCGCGATGATCGCTATGTCGCGGCTTTCACCATCGATACCATCTACCGGTCGTATGAAAGAGAGACCATGGAAAAGCGCCGGGCCTTCCATGTCGCCTATATCGCCCGCGCCGTTTCGGTGGGACGGTTCGTTCTTCCCGCCGCCTCGGTCGAGGATATGTATGCGCCGGCGGTACGGGCGCGTACCGCGATGGGCGAGGTGACGATCAACAAATGACGCGGCGCTGGCTCATCGCGATACTGGCGGTTTGCGCGCTGGTGCTTGCCGACCGCCTCAATCCGCCGGACCTGACGCGGGCGCAAATGCTCTCGCCTGAGGTGGTGGCGCGCGATGGCGCTCTGATGCGGGTTTTTCTCAGCAAAGACGGCGCCTGGCGTATCCGCACCACGCCGGAGCAGGTCAGTCCGCGCTATCTCGCCATGCTCAAGGCCTATGAAGACAAGCGCTTCGACAGGCACTTGGGGGTTGATCCGCCTGCGTTGCTCCGCGCGGTGCTTCAGCTGGTCCGTGCCGGGCATGTGGTATCGGGTGGCTCGACCCTGACCATGCAGGTGGCGCGGCTGCTGGAACCGCACGGTCACGGCGTGCCCGGCAAGCTGTTCCAGCTGGTCCGTGCCGTGCAGCTGGAAGAACGCTACTCCAAGGATGAAATCCTGGCGCTGTATCTCACCTTGGCGCCGATGGGCGGAAATCTGGAAGGCGTGCGCGCCGCGTCGCTGTCCTATTTCGGCAAGGAGCCCAAAAATCTCACTTTGGCGGAAAGCGCGCTGCTGGTGGCCTTGCCCCAGTCTCCGGCCCGTCTGCGGCCGGACCGCAACGCCACCGCCGCGCGCAAGGGCCGCGACAAGGTTCTGGGCCGCATGGCGGATCAAGGTCTCATCAGTCCTGGCGATGTGGCGATTGCCAAGCAGGAAACCGTACCCATGGCGCGCAGGCCCATGCCGCTCTCCGCGCCACATCTGGCGCAACGACTGGTGTTGGAAAACACCTCGCCGCGCATCGTCACCACCCTGAATTCCAAAATCCAGGCTGCCGCGGAACGCCTGGCCCGGCAGGAGCGCGCTTATTTCGACGACGGCGCCGATGTCGCCCTGCTGGTGATCGAGAATAAAAGCCGCAATGTCATCGCCTATGTCGGCGGCACGGATTACTGGGGCGGCTCGGGGCAAGTGGATCTCGCCGCCCGCGCGCGTTCGCCGGGCTCGGCCCTCAAGCCTTTCATTTATGGCCTGGCTTTCGACAATCTGATCCTGCATCCCGCCAGCCGCATGGAAGATGTGCCGACCAATTTCGGCGATTATGCGCCGCATGATTTTGACGGCCGGTTCCTGGGCGCGGTGACGGCGCGGGATGCGCTGCAAATGTCGCTGAACATACCTGCCGTCATGATATTGGACCGGGTCGGTCCGCTGGCCTTCACTTTGTCATTGCAGAATGCCGGGGCGCATCTGGCTTTTCCAACCCAGGATGCGCCGAGCCTGCCGGTGGCTCTGGGCGGCCTGGGCATCTCGCTGTCCGATATCGCCATGCTTTACGCCGGCATAGCCGAAGGCGGCACCGCGCGGGATCTTCGCTTTGTCTTGGGCACGCCGGATGCACCGGGCCACCGGCTGTTCGGTCCTGCCGCGGCCTGGTATCTGCGCGACATATTGGATGGCGTGGCGCTGCCGGATGGCTGGGCGATGGGGCAGGGTTTGCTGCGCAATCGCACCGTCGGATTCAAGACCGGAACCTCCTACGGTTACCGCGACGCCTGGTCGGTTGGTTTTTCCAATGACTATACCGTCGCGGTGTGGGTCGGACGCGCCGACGGCACGCCACGTCCCGGCCATGTCGGACGCGAGGTTGGCGCGCCGATCCTGCTCAAGATGTTTGGTTTGTTGCCGCCTGACCGGCGTCTCGCGCCGCCGGTTCCGGCTAGTGTGTTGCGGGTGTCGGCGACCGAAAGTCTGCCCGCGTCGTTACGGACCTTCTCACGCGAGCCTGCGCCTGCGTCACTGCCGCAAGTCGCGTCGCTGCCGCCGCCGGCCATCGCCTTTCCACCCAATGGCGTGGTGGTGGCTTTGCCGGACAAAAAAACCAGGGACGCGGCGCTGGAATTCAAGGCGGAGGGCGGCCGGGCCCCGCTCACCTGGCTGGTCAATGGCGCGCTTGTCGGCAGTTTTGATCGCTTCGCGCCCGCCTTCTACATGCCCGGCGGCGAAGGTGTGGCGCGGGTCACGGTGGTGGATGCCGAGGGCCGCAGCGATTCCAGCACCGTGCGATTCAAACGGATGCGTTGATCAGTTTTTTGGCGCCGCGTCGGCTTCCAGCAGGCTCAGCAACGCGGCCGTGGGAAAACCGTCGGCGGTAATCGCCTTGGATTTTTGATATTGGCGCAGCGCCGCGCGGGTACGGCGCCCCAACACACCATCCGGTGTCCCGGGATCAAAGCCCAGTGCCAATAAATCCGTTTGGAATTGCAGCCGTTCGTTGCGCGACAGAGCGCGTTCGTCGCGCGGCCAGTCATGCTTGGGCGGCCCGGCGCCCATCATCCGGTCGGCCAGCAAGGACACCGCCAAGGCATAGCTGGCGGCATTGTTGTATTTGAGCAGGACCCGGAAATTCGGCGTGATCATAAAGGCGGGGCCGCGCGCGCCGGCCGGCAGAAAGATCGCCGCAACCCCATCCGACGGCGCCAGCGCGTCACCGTTTGCCGTCTTCACGCCGCGTGCCGTCCATTCCGAAACCGGCTTGTCATTTTCCAGGTCGGCATCTTCATAGGCAAAGCCGTCGGGCAGGTTGACCTCGTATCCCCAACCCTGTCCCCGCGTCCAACCCTGTTCGGATAAGAGCCGCGCCGCCGACGCCAAAGCGTCGGGCGGCGAGCGCCAGAGATCGATCACCCCGTCGCCATCGCCATCGGCGGCAAATTTCAAAAAGGTGGTGGGGGTGAACTGGGTCTGGCCAAAGGCGCCGGCCCAGCTGCCGACCATCACACTGAGCGGATAGCGTTGCTGCTGATAGATTTTCAGCGCCGCCAGAAATTCCGGCTTGGCGTAATTGGCGCGCGGCCCGTCATAGGCCAGGGTCGCCAGCGCCGCGAAAAGATTAAAGCTGCCGCTGTCGGCGCCAAAATCGCTTTCCATCCCCCAGACCGAAACCAGGATTTCCTTGGGCACGCCGCTTTGCGCTGCGATCCGGTCCAGCACCTCGCCATGACGGGTGAGCATGAATTGCGCGTCCTTGATCCGCCGCGCCGATACCGCCGAATCCAGATAGCCCCAGATTGGCCGGTTGAATTCCGGCTGATTGGCATTCATGGCGGTGATGGTGGGAAGGGGCGCGATGCCCGCTGTAGCGCTGTCGAAAGTTTCCGCCGTGATGCCTTGGGCCAGCGCCTCCGTTCTGGCCTGTGCCAGAAAGGCATCGAATTTGGGATCACTGGAACTGGGCGGGGGTACGGGCGCGGGAATATGGACTGCCGGGGCGGGGGGCGGGGCCGGTTTGGGGGCTGGCGGGCGGCGGGTGGCGCAGGCCGCCAGAGCCAGCAAGCCGCACAGGAGGGCCAGGACTTTCAGACGGGCAGGGTGGGGCCAAACGCGAAGCACCCCCTATTGGTACACTGCTTCGTGGGATTTTTGGCGGAAAACCGCCCTTTTTAACCCAATTTGGCGGGTTGACAGGGGTGGGGGGCTTGCATAGTTTCCGCGCCTCTCGCGGTACACGGCCTTTTTGGGCCGGCAGATGGTCCAAAGGCAGTGTCATGAAGGTTCGTAACTCCCTCCGTTCGCTCAAGAAGCGTGACAAGGACTGCCGCGTCATCCGCCGCAAGGGCCGCGTCTACGTGATCAACAAGAAGAATCCGCGGTTCAAAGCCCGTCAGGGTTAAGCGATACTGCGCCGCTCTCTGTCATAGGCGCACATGCTTCTTCCTTCCACCAATGCCAGCATCGTCGCCCGCCGCGCCGAAATCGTCGCGGCTCTGAAAGAGATCGTGCCCGATGGCGTGGTGGCCGATCCATCGGGCCTCGCCACTTTCGATTCCGACGCCCTCAGCGCCTACCACCAGATGCCGCTGGTTTGTGTGCTGCCGTCCAATCGCCAGCAGGTCAGTGACATTCTGAAATTCGCGCAGGCCGAGGGCGTGCCCATTGTGCCGCGCGGCGCCGGAACCTCCTTATCGGGCGGCGCCTTGCCGCGCGAGGACGGCATCCTGATCGGCATGGGGCGCATGAAGCGCATCATCGAGATCGACTACGAGAATGGCTGCGTCGTGGTCGAACCCGGCGTCACCAATATGAATATCACCAAAGCGGTGGAGGCCAACGGCTTCTATTACGCGCCCGATCCTTCCAGCCAGATCGCCTGCACCATCGGCGGCAATGTCGCGGAAAATTCCGGCGGATTGCATTGCCTGAAATACGGCCTGACCACCAACAATCTTTTGGGCGTGACCATGGTCTTGCCGGGCGGCGAGATCGTCACTTTGGGCGGCAAGAGCGGCGCACAGGGCGGCCTGGATTTGCTCGGTGTGATCACGGGGTCCGAGGGACTTTTGGGCGTGGTGGTGGAAGTGGTGGTGAAGATCCTGCGCAAAGCGCCGGTGACCCGCACCCTGATGGCCTCCTTCGACACCGTGCCCGCCGCGGGCGCCTGCGTCGCCGCCATCATCGCCGATGGCGTGGTGCCCGCCGCCATGGAATTCATGGACCGCCGCGCCGCCGAGGCGATCGAGGATTTCAACCAGCCCGGTTATCCCAAGGGTGCCGAAGCCATCCTGATCATCGATGCCGATGGCGTGGAAGCCGATGTCGCCTATGCCGTGTCGCGGGTGATCGATATCGTCGCCCAATGCGGCGGCAAGACGGTGGAAGCCACCGACGAAAAACAGCGCGCCCGCATCTGGTCCGGCCGCAAGGCGGCCTTCGCCGCCATGGGGCGTCTGGCGCCCGACATGATCTGCATGGACGGTACCATTCCCCGTCACGCTCTGCCGCAGGTGCTGGAAGAGATGGCCAAGCTGTCCGAACAGTACGGACTGGGCTTCTGCAATGTCTTTCATGCCGGCGACGGCAATCTGCATCCCCTGATCATCTTCGACACCATGAAGGAAGGCGAGTTCGAGCGGGCGGAAGCCTTCGGCGCCGATATCCTGCGCCTGTGTGTCAAGGTCGGCGGCGTCTTGTCGGGCGAGCATGGCATCGGTGTGGAAAAGCGCGATCTGATGACCGACCAGTTCAGCGAATCCGATCTGGCGCAGCAGCATCGCGTCAAATGTGCCTTCGACGCACAGGGCCTGTTCAATCCTGGCAAGGTTTTCCCGACTCTTTCGGCCTGTGTCGAGCAGGGCCATATCCATGTTCACGGCGCCCAGCTGCCGCATCCCCATCTGCCGCGCTACTGATGAGCAAGATCGCCAACGAAGATCAGGTGGTGGATTTCGTGCGCGCGGCGCGCGCCGATAAGGCGCCGTTCGAAATCGTGGCGGGCGGCACCCGGCGTTCGGTTGGAAATCCGTTGGGCGATTTGCCGATGCTGGATGTTTCAGGCCTGTCAGGCATCGTAAAATATGAACCGGCCGAACTGATCATCACCGCCCAGCCCGGCACCTCGCTGGCCGAGATCAAGGCGGTGCTGGCCGGGAAAAACCAGCGGCTGGGCTTCGATCCCGCCGATTGGTCCAGGCTGCTGGGCTCCAATGGCGTGGCGACTTTGGCCGGTGCGGCATCCAGCGATGCCTCGGGCTCCGGCAAGCTGCGCCATGGCGGGGCGCGGGATTCGCTGTTGGGTTTCCGCGCCGTGAACGGGTTGGGCGAAAGCTTCCGTGGCGGCGCCAAGGTGGTCAAGAACGTCACCGGCTTTGATCTGCCCAAGCTGATGTGTGGCGCCTTCGGCACCCTGGGTGTGCTGACCGAACTGACTTTCCGTGTCTATCCCCAGCCGCAATTCGCCACCACCCTCTGCCTGGCGGATGTGACGCCGGAAGAGGGTTTTGCAGCCTTGCGCAAGATCGCGCTCAGCGCATTGGAACCGGCCGGTCTGGCTTATCTGCCGGCGAGTATGCTTGCCGATGCCGGCCATGATATTGGTCAGGGCGCGGCGCTGATCAAGCTGGAAGGCGCGCGCCAGCCTCTGGAAGAAAAGATCGCCCTGGCGCATGGCCTGTTGGGCAACGCCATGACCCGGATTGAGAAAGATCCCTTTGCCGCCATCGGCAGTGGCGAGAAATTCGCCGACATTCCAGGCGATATCTGGCGCTTGATGATCGCGCGCGCCGATGCGCCGCGTCTGGCCAAGGAACTGAATGTCCGCCACTGGCTGGGTGATTGGGCGGGCGCGGTATTGTGGCTGGCGGCCGATCCTTCCGAAGGACCGCGCATTCGCGCCATCGCCGCCAAGGCGAACGGCCAGGCGATGTTGTTGCGCGGCTCCGCCGCCAGCCGCGCCGGTCTGGGTCTGTTCGCGCCCCAGCCGCCCGCTTTGGCGGCGCTGAGCCGGTCGGTCAAGGCGGCGTTCGATCCCTTGTCGCTGTTCAATCCGGGACGGCTCTAATGCGTTACAACTTCACCGCCGAACAGATCGCCGATCCGCAGCTGGGACCCGCCACCCAGGCGGTGCGCTCCTGTGTGCATTGCGGTTTTTGCACCGCCACTTGCCCGACCTATGTCGTGTTGGGCGACGAGCGTGACAGTCCGCGCGGCCGTATCGTGTTGATGAAGGAGATGCTGGAAAAAGGCGGCGCCCCGACCAAGGAGCAGGTCTATCATATCGACCGCTGCCTCTCCTGTCTCAACTGCAAAACCGCTTGCCCGTCCAGCGTCAACTATCAACGGCTGGTGGATCAGGCGCGCGCCCATATTCAGGACCACTACCATCGTCCGCTGGCCGACCGGTTGCTGCGTTTCGCCATCGCCAAGGTGATGACCCGGCCCGCTTTGGTGCGCATCGGTCTGTTGCTGGCCAAGATCGGCGCGCCCATCGCGCTTCTTTTGCCGGGCCGGCTGGGCGCCATGGCGCGCATCGGCCTCTCCGCCAAGCCGTCGGGACCCGAGCCGGTCCAATTCCCCAAACCCGCGCAGGTCAAACAACGCATCGCCATCATGCCCGGCTGCGTGCAGGGCGCGCTGGCGCCGCAGATCGACGGCGCGGTGGGCCGGGTGCTGGCACGGCGCGGTATCGAATTGGTGGCGCTGGAGGGCGCGGGCTGTTGCGGCGCGCTGCCCCATCATATGGGCCGCGAGCAGGACTCTCGCGCTTGGGCGAAACGGGCCATCGAGGCCTATGAACAGGACCAGTATGACGGCGTGTTGATCACGGCCACCGGCTGTTCGGCGCAATTGAAGGATTATGCCCATCAATTCGCCGGCGATCCGGTGTGGGAGTCGCGCGCCGCCAAATTCGCGGCCGCCGCGCGTGATTTCGCCGAACTCGCGACGCCACTCACTGTGATCCCGCCGCGCCCCTTGCGGGTGGCCTATCATCCCGCCTGTTCCCTGCAGAACAGTTTGAAGCTCAGCGGCGCGGGCGAGGCGATGCTGGAAGCCGCGGGCTTCCTGGTCACGCCATTTTCGGAATCCCATTTGTGCTGCGGGTCCGCGGGCACCTATTCCATCCTGCAGCCCGAGCTTTCCAGCCAGTTGCGCGACCGCAAATTGGGCAATATCGCGGCAGCCGAACCGGATGTCCTGGTCAGCGGCAACATCGGCTGCTTGCAGCATCTGGCAACCGGTAAGGGTTTGAACCAACCAATTCTGCATATTGCGGAATTGCTGGACTGGGCCGAAGGCGGCCCCAAGCCCGCCAATCTGGAATTGCCGGGCAAGTCCGTCTAAGCTCCCCGCATGCGCTCCGCGCTTGCCCTTGTTCTGCTGCTGGTACCCAGCGTGGCCTATGCCGCGCCGATGCAAGCGCCCGCGCCCAAGCCTCAAGCACCCGCGCCCAAGGAAGTCTCCAGCGAGGATAAGCTTTTCGCCCAGCTCAAGGCGGTGGAGCGTGAAGAGGATGCCCATCCCATCGAACAGAAATTGATGGCTTTGTTTCGCGCTTCGGGCAGTCCCAGTGTCGATCTGCTGATCTCGCGCGTACAGGCGGCGATGGTGGCAAGCGACAAGGAGACCGCCAAGAAGCTGATCGATGCCGTCACCGCCATCGCCCCCAATTATGCCGAGGGTTGGCATATTCGCGCCGGCTTGGAACATGCGGCAGACGACGACACCGCCGCGCTGGTCAGCTTGCAAAAGACGGTGCAGCTCAACCCCCGGCATTTCCGCGCCTTGGACGAATTGGCCGACATGCTGGAAGAGTATGGCGACAAGGCGGGCGCCTTGAAACTCTACCGCCGCGCTCTGGAACTGAACCCGCATCTGCCCGGCACCGGCCAGAAGGTGCGTGAGCTGACCACCAAGGTCGAGGGGCGGGACATCTGATCCCATGCGGTGGCTCTGGGCGCTTCTTCTAGTCCTGTTTGTGCCGCCGGCCTGGGCGCAGTCCTATATGGTGGGAACCTGGTTCGGTCAGGGCCAGCCGAACAGCAAGGAGTCCATGTATATCGACCGCATGCGCGCCGATGGCAGCTGGCGCGGCGAATACCGCACCTGCAGCCTGGGCAAGTTCTCCGACCAGATTCAGCAAGGCAGCTGGTCGCTGTCGGGCGATACCTTGATCTTGAAAGTTGAATTCGTCGACGGCCGCCGTGCATCGCGTATCGACAATTACCGGATGCTGGCCCACACCGCCACGACACAGAAATATGTCAGTCTGGGCTGGAACTTCCCCTATACGCCGAAAAAAATGCCGGACGATTTTGAAATGCCGTCCTGCCCGATGAGTTGACCCCGATGCGTGCGCTGGTGCTGTTGTTGCCGTTGTTTTTCACACCAGCCTTTGCCGCCGACGCTTCGCATCCTTCCTTCCTGACCGGCCATTGGTTCGGCCAGGGCGAGCCGCATGACAAGAGCGAGATGTGGCTGGCCCATACCAGCCCCGATGGCGATTTTTCGGTGCAATTCCGCACCTGCAGCAAGGGAAAAATCAGCCGCGACCTTTTCCAGAAAGGCAAATGGTGGTTCCAGGACGGGATCGAAACCATACAAATCACCCAGTCCGACGATCAGATCATGTTTCATGAGACGCCTTATAAAATCCTCTCACATGACGGAAACAGCCAAACCTACAGCATGCCGTCGGGCTTTGTGTTCCGCTCCAAACGGGTGGATGCCAAATTCACCATGCCGCCTTGTGATCTTGTGAGCTGAGATGAAAGGCGCCGCGCTTTGCCTGATCGGCTGCCTGGTGAGTTTTGAGGTTTGCGCCGCACCCAGCCTGGTGGGTATCTGGTTCGGCCAGGGCCAGCCTTACGACAAACGGTCCATGTATATCGATCACTTTTTCGCAAACGGAAAATACCGTTCCGAATTCCGCGATTGCCTCAAGGATAAAGCGGAAGACAGTTATGAGAACGGCACCTGGTCGGTCAAGGGCGATATCCTCACCATCAATGTCGAGCGGCATAACGGCCTAGCCGCGCCGCGCAGCGAAACCTACCGATTGACCTTGGTCACACCAACCCGATTCAAGGATGTTTACCTGCCGCTGAACTTTCCCTTTGACGAGCATCGGGTGGACGAAAAGTTCGTCATGCCGGACTGTCAGCTGGTCAGTTAATCGTACGGCCCTTCGCTTACGCTCAGGGCATTCGTCGCTTTCGCAGGTCCACCGGACCTGCTCACGCGCTACGCGCGCTGCTCCTCATCGTCCGTTACAAATGCCACCCGCAGCATGTTGGTGGCGCCGGTGGTGCCCAGGGGCACACCGGCGGTGATCACGATGCGCTCGCCGGCCTGGGCGAAGCCTTCCTGGCGTGCGATCTGACTGGCGCGTTTCACCATATCGTCGAAATCGCGGATATCCTCGGTGGTGACGCTGTGGGTACCCCAGACCAGGCACAGCCGCCGCGCCGTTTCGATCGAAGGGGTGGGCGCGATGATCGGCGCCTGGCTGCGCTCGCGCGCCGCGCGCATGGCGGTGATGCCGGACTTGGTCCAGCACACGATGGCGCGCGCTTCGATGGTGGCGGTCACCTCGTGCACGGCCGCCATGATGGCGTCCGGGGTGGTCTTTTCCGGCGTGCCGCGCTGGGATTCGATGATGGATTGATAAAGCTCGTCGTCTTCCACCGAACAGGCGATGCGGTCCATGGTCTGCACCGCTTCCACCGGATAGGAACCGCTGGCGGATTCCGCCGACAGCATCACCGCATCGGCGCCTTCGAACACCGCGGTGGCCACGTCCGAGACTTCGGCGCGGGTGGGCATGGAGGCATTGATCATGGACTCCAGCATCTGAGTCGCCACCACCACCGGCTTGCCGGCCTTGCGGGCGGCGCGGGTGATCTGCTTTTGCAGTCCCGGCACCCGTTCCAGCGGCATTTCCACGCCCAGATCGCCACGCGCCACCATCAGCGCGTCGGCCAATTCCAGAATGCCGTGCAACGAAGCCAGCGCCTTGGGCTTTTCGATCTTGGCCAGCACCCCGGCGCGCCCCGCCACGATTTTCTTGAGCTCCGCCACATCCTCGGGCCGCTGCACAAAGGACAAAGCGATCCAGTCCACGCCCAATTCCAGCGCCGCATCCAGATCGGCGCGGTCCTTTTGTGTCATGGCAGACAGCGGCAGCAGGGTGTCGGGCATATTGACACCCTTGCGGTCCTTGATCTCGCCCGCCACTTCCACAACCGCTTCCGCGAATGTGTCGGCCTTGCGCAGCAGCCGCAGCCGGACCTTGCCGTCATCGATCAACAGCGCGTGCTTCTGCTTGATCGCCTGGAAGATTTCCGGATGCGGGATCGGCACCTCTTCCGGCTTGTCGCTGGTCTCGCCCAGCACCAGGCGGATGCGCTCGTCTTCCTTGAGCATGCGCGGCCCGCCGGCCAGTTTGCCCAGCCGGATCTTGGGGCCTTGCAGATCGCAGAGAATGCCGATAGGCCGGCCGACCTCTTCGGACAAGGCGCGCAGCTGCCGGTGCATCGTGGCCAGCATTTCATGGCTGGTATGGCTCATATTGATGCGGAAAACGTCGACACCGGCATCGAACAGGGCCCGCATCATTTGCGGATTGTTGGAGGCGGGACCGAGGGTGGCGAGAATCTTGGTTTTACGGCGGCGGCGCATAGCGGCTTTCAGTTGGAGAGAGACTGGGTCCAGTCGGGTTTTTTGCCGGTATCCACCTCAAAGAAGCCGCGCCGGTCGAAACCACGCTTGGCGCACTCGCGCCGGCCCACGGCACGGAAGCGTTTGTCGGGCGCGACACAGAAAAAGGTCTTGCCTTCCCAGGTCCCCGCGGCGCCGTCGGTGGCATAGATATAGTAGTAGCGCCCCTGCAGCGGGCCGGTCAGGAGCGGCGCGCAGGTCTGGGCCTGGATCGCCCACCAGCCTTCGCTGGTCCAGTTGGTGCCGTCGAAACGGCCGAGGGAAGCGCGGACCGCCAGGTTGCTTTTGTTGCAGATAGTGAAGGCGGCAAAGGCCGGGGCCGCCGTTAGGGACAGCAAGCCCAAAGTCACAGCCAGGAGCAGGGTCGTGCGACGCATCTTGGACTCCGGTTTGGCGCGAAACGGTTCGGCGGTCAACGGTCCGCGAATCCTATATCCTCGCCCCATGGCGGAAAATGCCTTTGAAACCATCACCGGCCGGAGCGGCCAAAAAACCGTAAACAGCCGGTTGTTGTTTTTATGTGATCACGCCTCCAACCGGCTGCCGGAGGGCGGGCTGGGGCTCGATCCCGCTCTGATGGCGACTCACATTGCCTATGATATCGGGGCGGCTTCCCTTACCCGCGCCCTGGCCAAGGCCTATGGCGCGCCCGCCTTGCTGGGCGGCTGGTCGCGGCTTTTGATCGACCTCAACCGGGGCGCCGACGATCCCACCCTGGTGATGAAATTGTCGGACGGCAGCATCATTTCCGGCAATGTTTCGGGCAGTCCTGACGCCGATGCGGCGGAAGTGGCGCGGCGCATTGCGGCCTATCACGCGCCCTATCATGCCGCGATCGATGCCGAGCTCTTTCCAGCACAGTGGGATCCGAAGCTTGGAATTCACGTGACTTGAAGTCGCGGC